>ENA-OPCE01001901-OPCE01001901.1-human-gut-metagenome-genome-assembly--contig:-NODE-1901-length-11783-cov-2.317872_pt1 | contig 11783 bp, 9 predicted proteins | sample MGYA00241247_ERZ501474 | MGnify/ENA primary metagenome ERZ501474 (study PRJEB25962, sample SAMEA2042572) | human gut metagenome | biome: human gut; feature: human-associated habitat; material: faeces... | reverse complement strand
GAAAGTGATTCTACAACAGGTGTTAATTCAGCAATTGAAGGAACATGTGATATCGGAATGGCATCAAGAGATTTAAAGGATGAAGAAAAAGGAGTTAAGGCAACAGCAATTGCAAAAGACGGTATTGCAGTAATTGTTAATAATAACAACACAATTGATGACTTAACAGTAGATCAGATTAAAGATATTTTTACAGGTGCAGTTACAACTTGGGCAGATGTTAAATAATAACATAAAGATATAATCTGGTAAAAATCAGAAAAAGATTAAAGCCTGGCTGACAACGTATTAACTGGTAAGTCGGGCTTTAGAAATATATGAGGAAAAGAAATGCAGGAAAATAATAATGTAGGAGCAAATAAAGGTTGGAAGAAATTTAAAGAAGTATTTATGGAAATAATATTTTTAATTGCAGCCTGTGTGTCAATTGCAGCGGTAGCTTTGATTTGCATATTCTTATTTGCAAATGGAATACCGGCAATAAAAGAAATTGGATTTACTAAATTTATATTTGGTACACAATGGCGTCCGACGAATAACATATATGGTATTTTACCAATGATTGTAGGAAGTATATACGTTACAGCCGGAGCATTGATTATAGGTGTACCAATTGGACTTTTAACAGCTATATTTTTAGCAAGATTTTGCCCTAAACCTTTGTATAAGATTTTAAAACCGGGAATTGAACTCATGGCTGGAATCCCATCGGTAATATATGGTTTCTTTGGATTGGTTGTTTTGGTACCGGCAGTAAGAGAGAATTTTGGTGGTGATGGTCTTAGTATGCTAACAGCAAGCATGTTACTTGGAATGATGATTTTACCAACAATTATTTCGGTATCAGAGTCATCTATAAGGGCCGTACCTGATAAATATTATCAAGGGGCATTAGCACTGGGTGCAACACATGAAAGAAGTGTTTTCCTTACTGTTGTTCCGGCAGCAAAATCAGGAATTTTGGCAGCGATTATATTAGGAGTAGGAAGAGCAATAGGAGAAACAATGGCAGTAATTATGGTTGCAGGAAATCAGCCAAGAATGCCGGAGGGTATGTTAAAAGGTGTTAGAACGTTAACAACAAATATAGTAATGGAAATGGGATATGCTGCGGGATTACATAGAGAGGCACTTATAGCAACAGGTGTTGTTCTGTTTGTATTTATTCTTATAATCAATCTCCTGTTTTCAATTATAAAAAATAAAGAAAAACATCAATATTAAAGGAGTAAAGTAGATTATGAATAATGACAAATTATCACAAATAAAAGGAATAAATAAAGTTTCCTTTTTACAGAGATTAAAAAGTTATAAAAGAAAACCGGGCTCCTTTATATTGTTATTATTAGTTGGATTAGCAGCACTAGCAACAACATTATGCTTAGGTTTTATAGTTTGCTATATATTAATTAAAGGTATACCAAACCTTACACCTGATTTATTTGCATGGGAATATAATTCAGAAAATGTATCAATGATGCCGGCGATTATAAATACTATATCAATGACATTGTTGTCACTTCTTTTTTCAGCACCAATTGGAATATTTTCAGCAATATATCTTGTGGAATATGCAAAAAGAGGAAATAAACTTGTTGGAATTATGCGAATAACAGCAGAAACTTTAACAGGAATTCCTTCTATTGTATATGGCCTTTTCGGTATGCTGTTTTTCGTAACAGCACTGCATTGGGGACTTTCTCTTCTGTCCGGTGCTTTCACACTGGTAATCATGATTCTTCCTCTGATCATGCGTACTGCGGAAGAAGCCCTGAAATCTGTTCCTGATTCTTATCGTGAAGCCAGCTTTGGACTGGGAGCAGGGAAACTTCGTACCATCTTCACCATTGTTCTGCCATCAGCAGTACCTGGTATTCTGGCAGGTGTGATCCTGGCCATCGGACGTGTGATCGGCGAAACAGCAGCCCTGATTTATACAGCAGGTACAGTTGCAGAGGTACCGAAGAACCTGATGGGTTCCGGACGTACTCTGGCACTTCATATGTATGTGCTGTCAGGTGAGGGCCTTCATATGAATCAGGCATCTGCGACAGCAGTTGTTATTCTGGCATTTGTTCTTGTAATCAATTTCCTGTCCGGAGCAGTTGCCAAACGAATTGCGAAAGGATAAGAAAAATGAGTGGAAATGAAAAAATAACAGTTGAAAATATGAACTTGCATTACGGAAAATTCCATGCGCTAAAGAATATAAACATGGCAATTCCGGAGAAAGAAATCACAGCTTTTATCGGACCGAGTGGCTGCGGTAAATCTACACTTCTGAAATCTTTAAACCGTATGAATGACCTTGTTGAGGGATGTGTGATCACCGGTAAGGTACAGCTTGACGGTGAAGATATTTACGGAGATATGGATGTGAATCTCCTGAGAAAAAGAGTGGGAATGGTATTCCAGAAGCCTAATCCTTTCCCTATGAGCATTTATGATAACATTGCATATGGACCGAGAACCCATGGAATCCGTTCCAAGTCTAAGCTGGACGATATTGTAGAAAAATCTCTCCGCGATGCGGCAATCTGGGATGAAGTAAAAGACAGATTAAAGAAAAGCGCACTGGGTATGTCCGGTGGTCAGCAACAGAGACTTTGCATTGCCAGAGCACTGGCAGTTCAGCCGGAGGTACTTCTGATGGATGAGCCTACATCCGCACTTGACCCTATCTCAACTTCCAAGATTGAGGAGCTGGCGATGGAGTTAAAGAAGGATTATACCATTGTTATGGTAACTCATAATATGCAGCAGGCTACACGTATTTCTGATAAAACAGCTTTCTTCCTTCTGGGAGAAGTAGTTGAGTTTGATGATACTGATAAACTGTTCTCTATGCCTTCTGACAAGCGTACAGAGGATTACATTACAGGAAGGTTTGGTTGATTATGTCAAAGTATTTCGAAAGACAGCTGGAGGAACTGCACATTCAGCTTATCACACTGGGAAGCTATTGTGAGAAAGCAATTTCATTCTCTGCAAAAGCAATCCAGAAGGTACAGAATGAAGAGATTGCCCGCCAGGTTTTTGAGACGGACAGAGATATTGATGCCAAGGAAAGAGAGATTGAGAATCTGTGCCTGAGTCTTCTGCTTCATCAGCACCCGGTTGCAAGAGATTTAAGAGAGATATCTGCAGCATTGAAGATGGTTTCTGATATGGAACGTATCGGTGACCAGGCAGCAGATATTGCAGATCTGTCTTTATATGTTGCAAAGAATACCACTGCGATCCCGGAGACTATCACACAGATGGCGGAAGATACTGTGCGTATGGTAACTGAGAGCGTGGATGCTTTTGTAAAGAGTGATCTGGAGCTGTGCAGAAATGTCATTGACAGAGATGATGTGGTGGATGATGCGTTTAACGAGATTAAAGAGAAGCTTGCAGATATGATCTACGGAGGAAATCTGGATGCCAAGACCGGACTGGATCTTCTTATGACTGCCAAGTATTTTGAACGTATCGGAGATCATGCAGTGAATATTGCTGAATGGGTAGAATATTCCATCACAGGACAGCACAGAAATAATGAGCATCAGGATTATCTGAATAATTAATTGAATAGAGAAAGTCTCTGATTTTGAATATAATTATTTGGAAGCAGGGCTTTTTATATCCGCAGGCGGGAACCGTTTGCGGATATTTGAGTTATTATATATCTCAGTCGGAGACCGATTTCTGACTGAGATAAACGCTCCGTAAGGATGCGCAGCGATATCTGCCTGAGGTATTAAATAAAAAGGGGAAGTGAAGAGAAGTGACAAAAAAAATCTTTAAATCTATAATGTTTGTATGTGCATTGGTTCTGACTGTGGGACTGGCTGCTGTAATGGGAATCCTTTACAGCAATTTTGACGGACAGATGCGGAAAGAACTGTCTAAGGAAGCTGCTTATCTGGCATATGGTGTGGAGCAGCAGGGCGTGGATTACCTTAAAAATATTAAGGATAAAAGTGCAAGAATTACTTATATTGATCAGGATGGAACAGTACTGTTTGATAATGAAGCAGATGTTTCTGAGATGAAGAATCACAGTGACAGAACTGAGTTTCAGAAGGCAGAGAAATATGGTGCAGGAGAATCTTCGAGATATTCGGATACACTTTCTGAGAAAACCATTTATTATGCACTGCGTCTGAAAGATGGTACGGTACTGAGAGTTTCCGGTACACAGGATTCGGTGCTGGCACTGGTTGAAAATCTTATATTTCCTTTATGTGGGCTTTTATGTCTGATGCTGATCTTATCAGGAATTATGGCATCTGCAATATCAAAACGAATTGTGAAACCAATCAATGAGCTGGATCTTGAAAGTCCGGAAGAAAATCGGATTTATGAGGAACTTTCTCCTCTCTTAAGTAAGATACACAGACAGAACCGGGAAATTCAGAATCAACTGGAACTGGCGAAACAGCAGCAGGAAGAGTTCGCTCTTATCACAGAGAATATGCAGGAAGGGTTGATCGTGATTGATAAATATACGATGATCCTTTCTGCAAATTCCAGTGCATGGAATCTGTTTCATATGGACAGGGGGTGTCAGGGAGAAAGTGTTTATTGTCTGGATCGTGAGGAAGAATTCAGACATGCCATTGAGCAGGTGCTTAGTGGAGAACATACGGAACTGGTACTGAAATTAAATGGAAGTGATATTCAGCTGATCGCTAATCCTGTTATACGGGATAAGAAAACCGAAGGTGCGGTAGTGCTGCTTGTTAATGTAACGGAAAAGCTTGAGAGAGAAAGTCTGCGAAGAGAATTTTCCGCAAATGTCTCTCATGAGCTGAAGACACCGCTGACTTCTATTTCAGGATTTGCGGAGATTATGCAGAGTGGTCTGGTGAAATGTGAGGATATTCCCCAATTTGCAGGGCGTATTTATAAGGAAGCTCAGAGGCTGCTGCAATTGGTTGAGGATGTGATCCAGATATCACAGCTTGATGAGGAGAAGACTTCCTATACCTGGGAACCAGTGGATGTTTACCAGGGTTGTAAAAATGCGTTTGAGAGTCTGAAGGAAAAAGCGAAGAGACTGAACGTGCATCTTTATATCTGCGGAGAATATATGAAGATGGAGGCAGTACGGACACTTCTGGAAGAGGCGGTTTATAATGTTTGTGATAATGCAATCAAGTATAACCGGAATGAAGGAAGTGTGAGTGTTTTTCTGACACAAACTGCGCAGGAGATTCAGATTGTGGTAAAAGATACAGGTGTGGGTATTCCAAAGGAAGACCAGGACAGAGTGTTTGAGAGGTTTTACAGGGTGGATAAGAGTCACTCTAAGGAAATTGGGGGTACAGGACTTGGGCTTTCGATTGTGAAACATGCAGTTGGGGCTCTGAAGGGAAGTGTTATACTGAGAAGTGAAGAAGGAAATGGAACGGAAATTTGTATGAAGTTTCCTAAGGTGCATAAAGAATAAAAACTTAGTGGGAGGGACGCGCAACGCAGCATCTCTCTACGGGTTCAGTTCCGAGGAATAAGTAACTCTAAGGCATAGTGAATTCGCTAAAGGCATGAAGAAAAATGCAAAACTCGCTTCGTTGCAAACTTCGCTCAGACACGTTGCTATTTTTCTTCATAACGCGAATTTCCTATACCTAAGAGTTACTAATTCCTCTCCAAATTCACCCGTAGAGAGATGCTGCGTTGCGCTGGAAACTGGCTGTGATAGTTTTTTTGTACAAAGGATGTTATCTGTTTCAAAGGTGGGACAGGTAGGGTCCTTTTTTGATTTGGTGGATTATTTTAATGGGAATATTTAGTGTTTTCAATGGGGGAGTTTTCTGATAAGATGAAGATTGAAAATTGTTAGAAAACGGTCAGTGGGAGAGCTGCTGAGAGAGATTTTTGGATAGTGAGTTGAGATGGCTTTTGTGGAGAAAGGAAATAGATATTATGAATAGTTATAAGCTGGATTTGGAGAAGTATGCTGCATTGGCAAGACAGGCTGTGGCCGAGGGGTGTGTGCTGCTGGAGAATGAGGGGCAGGCGCTTCCGTTGAGAGATGGGGAGAGGGTTGCTGTTTTTGGGCGTATGGCGTTTCATTATTATAAGAGTGGGCTTGGCTCTGGTGGTTTGGTGAATACAAGATATGTCGTGGGGATTCTGGATGCTTTGAAGGAGTGTGAAGGGGTTCATCTGGATGAGAAGCTGATGGGGATTTATGAGGATTGGATTATGGAGAATCCTTATGATGAAGGTCAGGGCTGGGGGCGTGTGCCTTGGTGTCAGAAGGAGATGGGTGTGACGGAGGAGATGCTTGACTGTGCGCGCAGGGATGATGTTTCTTTAGTTGTTATTGGCAGAACTGCGGGTGAGGATCAGGATAATAATGCGAAGGCTGGCAGTTATTGTCTGACGGAGACGGAGGAGGATATGATCCGCCGTGTCTGCGAGGTGAGTGAGCGTACGGTTGTGGTGCTGAATGTTGGAAATATTATTGATATGAGTTGGGTGGAGAAATATCATCCTCAGGCTGTTCTGTATGTATGGCAGGGTGGCCAGGAAGGTGGAAATGGTGTTGCTGATGTGCTGACTGGTAAGGCTTGTGCGTGTGGTAAGCTGACGGATACGATTGCTGCTGATATTATGGATTATCCATCTACTGAGAATTTTGGGGATCCGTTTAAGAATTATTATAAGGAAGATATTTATGTCGGATATCGTTATTTTGAGACGTTTGCGAAGGATAAGGTGCTTTATCCGTTTGGGTATGGGCTGTCTTATACGACTTTTGAGACGAGAGCGGAGATTCTTAAGAATACCGGGGATGAGATTACGGTGTCTGCGACGGTTTCTAATACCGGTGAGGTAAGGGGGAAAGAGGTTGTTCAGGTTTATGTGAAGGTTCCGCAGGGGAAACTGGGAAATCCGGCCAGGAGGCTGATTGGGTTTGCGAAGACGAAGGAGCTGGCACCTGGAGAGCAGGAAGAGATTTGTATTGTTATTCCAAAGTATGATATGGCTTCTTATGATGACAGCGGTGTGACAGGGCATAAGTCTTGTTATGTTCTGGAAGAGGGAACTTATGAAATTTTTGCAGGCAGTGATGTAAGAAGTGCGAAATCAGCAGGAATTTACAAAGAAGAATTACGTGTAATAGAACAGTTACAGGAGGCTTATGCGCCGGTTGAGAAGTTTCAGAGGATGAAGGCTGTTTTATTGCCGGATGGGACTTATCAGGCGGTGACTGAGGATGTGCCGGTCAGTACGATTGATCCTCAGGAGCGTAGGGCGAATGAGATGCCGGAAACTTATGTCTATACAGGCGATAAGGGATATAAGCTGGTGGATGTGCTGGATAAGAAGGTTTCCATGGAGGAGTTTGTTGCGCAGATTAGTGAGGAGGATCTGATCGCGATGTTCCGGGGTGAGGGTATGTGTAGCCCGAAGGTTACTGCGGGAACGGCGGCTGCTTTTGGCGGAGTGACAGATGGCCTGACTGCGCTTGGAATTCCGGTTGGATGTTGTTCGGATGGTCCGTCCGGTATTCGTATGGATTGTGGTACGAAGGCGTTTTCACTGCCGAATGGAACTTCTCTTGGCTGTACTTTTAATGTGGAGCTTGTGGGTGCATTGTATGAGATGACTGGTAAGGAGCTTCGTCTGAATAAGATTGATTCTCTTCTTGGACCAGGTATGAATATTCACAGAAATCCATTGAACGGACGTAATTTTGAGTATATTTCTGAGGATCCGATTCTTACAGGCAGGATTTGTGCAGCTCAGGTGAAGGCTATGGCGAAGTCTGGAATCGGAAGTACGATCAAGCATTTCTGTGGTAATAATCAGGAGGTTGGAAGAAGTACTTCGGACTCTGTGATCTCTGAGAGAGCTTTGCGTGAGATTTATCTGAAAGGTTTTGAGATTGCGGTAAAAGAGGGTGGTGCACGTTCTGTAATGACTACTTATGGAAGTGTAAATGGGCTCTGGACTGCAGGTAGCTATGATCTGTGTACAACTATTCTGAGAAAAGAGTGGGGATTTCAGGGTATTGTCATGACTGACTGGTGGGCGAAGTCCAATTATGAGGGTCATCAGGCAGAGGTAACTGCGAAAGCTCCTATGGTAGCTGCCCAGAATGATATTTATATGGTAGTGAGTGATGCGAAGTCCAATCCGGAGAATGACGATGTGGAGGAAATGCTTCATGCAGGAAAAATTACTGTGGGAGAATTGCAGAGGAATGCTGCCAATATCCTGGGATTTCTGTTAAAAAGTCCTTCTGTTTTATTGTTGACAGACAGAATATGTAAAGAAGAGCTGGAGGCTATGAATACAAAGGAAGAGGACGATGTGGATGCCGGAAGTCTGGTAAGTATTGAAAGTGATTCGGTGACACAGAAAATTGTAATTGACGGTGCATTATTACATCCTGCAAAGGGAAAGGCAGATGTGATTGCTGTGACTAACGAGTTCATGGGTGATTTCACAATGAAGTTTACTTTGAAATCTGATCTTGGTGAGCTGGCTCAGCTTCCGGTTTCTGTATTTTTGGATAATATTCATAAGATGACTGTTTCAGTACAGGGAACCAATGGAAAATGGGTAGAAGAAAGCCGCATCCTGAATATGGGATTTGGTCATAATCACTATATCAAATTTTATTATGGTGCGGATAATCTTGAAATTAAAGAAATTGTGCTGACTCCGAATAGGTAAGACCAATTTTAGAAACGCTTGCAAAACTATATCCTTTATGGCATAATTATGAAAATACTCAGAACCTGCGAAAGATGGGTGATAATTGCTTTATAAAAGTGGTTATCTGTGGACTTTTTTAATGCGGAGCGGGCTGTTCAGAGGAAAAGTGTTACTGATGATTAGAACAGTGTTAAGAGTGATGAGGAAAAGATAATATGTCAGGTTTTACAAAGGAAATTATTGCAAAGACTTTTACAGAATTGCTGGATGAAAAGCCCATGTCTAAGATTACGGTGAAGGATATCGTGGAACGATGTGGTGTAAACAGAAATACTTTTTATTATCATTTTAAGGATATTCCAGATGTAGTGGAGTTTATTTTGAAAAAGAAGTGGGATGAGATTCTGGAACACCCACAGGACAGAGCCTCTATTCTGGAATGTATGGAAGAAATGGCAGATCTGGTGAGAAATAACAGAAAGGTTATGTTTAATGTTTACAGATCAGTGAAAAAAGATACGTTCCTTTTTTATATGAATGAGATTTCCAACTATATTATTATGGAATATTTTCGGAAAAATGCAGATCAGTTTGATCTTGATGAGGGAGAAATCCGGATTCTGATTCAATATTATAAGTGTCTGTTTATGGGATTTCTGATGGAGTGGCTGGATAATAATCTGAAATCTGATTTTGGAGAAGAAATGCGTCAGGCTTCCCGGCTTTTTGAAAAGCACCCGGAGCTACATGCGGTATTGAACAGATCAGAATAGAGTGAAAATACCTGTTGTTCCTGATATTTATTATAGCAATTCTCTTAAATGTATTATCTGAGAGAAGCGTTATAGGTAATTCCTTTAATTTTCATATTATACAAAATTAAGCTTATGTCTGTTTTTTGGACATGGGCTTTTTTTTGTCTATTTATTGTTAAAAAAATCACAGCTATAATAGCAACCATAAAGAGATGAAAACAAGAGCCTGACAGTCACAGGTTCGGGTATATTTCAGAAGGGAGGAGCAATAGGATGGATGCACTGAAGCAGTTAAAATTAGCCAAGAATGGTTATATTATTATGTCTGTATTATTTATGGTTCTGGGTGCCTGTCTGATTATCTGGCCGGATTGTTCGATGGCAGTTTTCTGTACAGCAGTAGGGATTATGCTTATTGTATACGGATTGATAAAGATTCTGGGATATTTTTCCAGAGATATCTATTGTCTGGCATTTCAGTTTGATCTTGCCTTTGGAGTGCTGCTGGCAGCAGTAGGAATTATTATTATAGTACGCAGGAACGTCGTGGTGAATCTGATCTTTGGAATCTTTGGACTTCTGATCCTTGCGGATGCATTATTTAAAATTCAGATGTCGATAGATGCAAAGAAATTCGGGCTGAATCTCTGGTGGAGGATTCTCCTGGTAGCGATTCTGACCGGTGTTCTGGGATTTTTACTTTTGATAAGGCCGTTTGAGGCAGCAGAGATCATGATGATCCTGGTTGGTGTTTCGGTTCTGTTTGAGGGAATTCTGAATCTTTGTGTGGCGATTTACACTGTAAAAATTATTAAAAACCAGAAACAGGATATCATAGATATGGATGAATATTGATAAAATAATAAAAATATACCTGATACACAGGTGTTTATATATATCACATTACAACAAGGAGGAGCAATCACATGAAATTAATGGACAAAGCAAAACAGGCTGCACTTGCAGCAGCAGTTAAGACAGGTCTGGGTTATCTGGAGAAGGACCCGGAAGTAAATATACCAAAACTGATGGAACTTGTAGATAAATTTGTACCGGATGGCTGGTATGAGTCACAGAGAAATGCAATCCGTAATGCAATCCAGAATAAGGACAGCAACTGGTATAAACTGATCCTGAGGATTTATGAGCTGGATCCAGGAGTACGTGAAGCATTCTTTACAAACTTTATTATCAATGCCAGCTTAAAAGGAAGTGCACTTCAGGAAGAAACAGCAGAAGAGAACAACTGTAATGTTCCATGGGCAATCCTTCTTGATCCTACAAGTGCCTGTAATCTGCACTGTACAGGATGCTGGGCAGCAGAGTATGGTCACAAATTGAATCTTGATTTTGACACCATCTGTTCTATTGTAGAGCAGGGCAGAAAAATGGGAACTTATATGTACATATATACAGGTGGTGAACCGCTGGTACGTAAGAAAGACCTGATGCGTATCTGCGAGAAATATCCGGACTGCGAGTTCCTTTCCTTTACAAATGGTACACTGATCGACGAAGAATTCTGCCAGGAAATGCTTCGTGTTAAGAACTTTGTTCCGGCAATCAGCCTGGAAGGTTCTGAGGAAGCAAACGACGGACGTCGTGGAGAAGGTGTATATCAGAAAGTTATGCATGCAATGGAACTTCTGAAAGCTCATAAACTTCCGTTTGGTGTATCTACCTGTTATACTTCTGCAAATGTGGACAGTGTAAGCAGCGAGGAATTTTTTGATCACATTATTGACTGTGGTGCATTATTTGTATGGTTTTTCCATTATATGCCGACAGGTAATGACGCTGTAGTAGAATTAATGCCGAATCCACAGCAGCGTGAGAAGATGTATCACAAGATCAGAGAGTATCGTTCTACAAAAGCTATTTTTGGAATGGATTTCCAGAATGATGCGCAGTATGTAGGAGGATGTATTGCAGGAGGAAGACGTTACCTTCATATCAATGCGAATGGTGATGTAGACCCATGTGTATTTATCCATTATTCTAATGCAAATATTTATGAAAATACTCTGCTGGAAGCATTGAAGAGTCCGATTTTCATGGCATATCATGATGGTCAGCCGTTTAATGAAAATATGCTTCGTCCATGCCCGATGCTTGAGAATCCGCAGAAGCTTCGTAAGATGGTTGAAGAATCCGGTGCGAAGTCTACAGATTTGCAGTCTCCGGAGTCTGTGGAGCATCTCTGTGCGAAGTGTGATGCTTATGCAGAGCATTGGGCACCGAAAGCTGAGGAATTATTTCCTGTAAAAAATAAGTAACTTAATAATAAGAAAAAATATTAACTCAAAATTTAGCCAAAGTTATCAGAGAAAGTTCCCTGTCCGGTCATCCCCTGTCCGGATGGGGAAC
>ENA-OPCE01001899-OPCE01001899.1-human-gut-metagenome-genome-assembly--contig:-NODE-1899-length-11793-cov-2.093457_pt1 | contig 11793 bp, 7 predicted proteins | sample MGYA00241247_ERZ501474 | MGnify/ENA primary metagenome ERZ501474 (study PRJEB25962, sample SAMEA2042572) | human gut metagenome | biome: human gut; feature: human-associated habitat; material: faeces... | reverse complement strand
GATACGGTTACTTTCACTTGGACTTTGCTTTACCTCTTCCTGGCTGCATGCGGTGAACAGGAGTATCCACAAGGTGGATAGAGCGTATAGTATATTGTTTTTTGTTGTCATGATAGCTGTGTTTAAAGTTTAAAAAGTCAGGATGAGGCGGAGGGATGCCGGACAACCTGTTGTTCCGTTTGTTCCGGAATTGCCATATGATTCACTTTTCGATGTAACAAAACGTCGCGGCCATATTTTATTCTTGGATGTAGCAGTACTACTGCTCCAATAGTTTGCGGCTTGTAATAATTGGGCTTGTTGAAGATTTTGTAATTCCTTTAATTGGCTTCCCACTATGTTGTATGTCAGTTCTGCTACTTCACCCGAAGGTTTCTGGGCATATACTTTTAGGAGCTCTTCCATTTGACTTCCGGCGGGAATGTACCAACCGCTTGTGTTTTTGGGAGTTGCGTTTTGCTCTTTGAATGTTTTGAGTCCCGTTATGGGGGCGGTATCTTTGCTCGCATCTATGGCGATGTATATATTCGTATTTTTGAAACCGGCTACATCGGGAATTTTTCCGCCTTCATAAGGATTGATTCCATACTCTGCGGTGAGCTCTTGGGTAATGATGGCTTGTTGTGAATCAATAGCATCCTGCAATGCTACGACCCAGCCTTGAATTTCTTCTTCTGCGAATGTTATGTCCGGATAGTTGGCTTTTGTATCATCTTTACAAGTACTGTTGGCATCGTTTTTTAATGCGAATATTATGCCAATAGCCGGATTATCATCTGTGCCTTTGTACTCTTTCGACCATGTGCCGTCTTTATAGTAGAACGAACCCACTTGCGGTTTCTCTTCCATAGGATCTCCTGCGTCAATATCTTTTTCCCAATCGGTGCTGAAGTCGAAACTAAGGGTGATATCCCCTTCGAATATTTGATCGGATATCAAAGCGCCATTGGCGATGATGCGTGTGTTACGTATAATAGGAACGCCTGCCGGTATTGTTATATCCCGGATATCGTCTCCAATGGTAAAAGTCAGGTCTATATTGCCGAGCGATGTTTGATTGGACGTTGCGAATATATAGTTGCTAAATAAGGTGCAATCGTCTGCCGGAGTATTTGTCATGTCCGTGCGTGTCCATTCAATAATGCTTTCTTCACTTAAAGGGGCTTCTGCGCCTACATCGAATCCTGAGGGGACTTTATAGCTGACCAGCATTTGGCTGCATGTTTTGTATGCATCAAGATTCTTCTCTTTAATGATGAGTTTGGAGAACGGACGTGCCAATTCAGCTGTTGATTTATAGGTTTCACCGGCTTTTTCCAACACGAATTTGTCGTAGAAGGCATCGCAGGCGTCATTATTGAATAATCCGGCGTCTTTGGTATCTTTTATTGCCACTTGTTTCAGGTTTTGGGTAGTGGAGTAAAACCGGTCTTCGTAGTGCATATATGTATATCCGTCTAATTCTAAGTTTTGTGTTTTTGCGTTTTCGGCTACGTAGTCCGCCCACATCAGGCAGTCATAATTTCCGGTTTCTGCCAGTTCAAAGTCAAAGACAAACGAAGCTTCTCCCTTTAAGGCGGCTATTTCCTGACGGTGTTTCAATGTAGGAGTGTCACCTTGTGTCCAAACTTCGAGGATACAACGTAATTTATATCCTTCCATAATGGGGAGTGCTCTGGTAAGAGGAGTTTCTTGTGGAAGCGTAGCGCTGATTTGCACGGAAGAAACCGTTGGACCGGATGAATCGGTTATTTCTTCATTACTGCATGCTACAGCGATAAGCCCCATACAAAGAAACATGACAAACTGTAATAGATTTCTTGTTGTGTTCATAATATTACTTTAATTTAAAGAGTCTTTATGCCTTAACTTCCGGATACAGGAGCCGAAAAAGATTAAGAACACATTGCAAATATAGATGCTTATACTATTGAGAGGGCTAAAATTTGTTGAAAGAACTTTCAGTCTTGTAGTGAAAATGCCTTATTTGAGTGGTTCTTAGGCCTATTTTATAAAATGAGCGATGTATATGGGGAAATATACATCGCTCGGCGCTTATGAAATGTCTTTACCGACAGAAACTGATAAAAACCACCGGTAAAGAACAGAGGGGACTTAGAAAGTTAGGATGAGGCGAACTGAGCCAACACCTTGGGAGTTTGCTGCACCATCAGAGTTAGCACCCCAACTGTTTTTCCAACTATACGTATAAGGTTCTTTTTCTGTTCCCTTACCTGTTCTATTTACTACATATGCTTGGCTGGTACTAAAGCGAACAGGAATCCATCCATTGTTAAAGGCTATACTACTACATAAATAATTAGATGTACCAAGTAGATAGCTTTCTAAATTCAAGTCTTTTATCGCTTTTTCTACGACTAAGGGGATATTCGGTTTTTCCGTTTTTCCATCTTTGAAATCTTGTTCGGTGGGAGGGTTTGTTGGTGCTTCTTCTATTCTCTCTGAATATACAGATAGTAGAGCTTGGAGTTGTACATAATCAGGGATATACCATTCTGTAGCTGTATTTGGAGTTGTATTTGATGTTCTATATTGGGTTACGGCTTCTTTAAATTTAGCTTCTACGTTATTGTTCCGCAAATACTCAGTTGTGCTATTATATCCTTTGATGTTTTTTTCTTTATGGATAGAAAAATTGGCAGGAGGAGTGTCTGCTTCACTACCAAAATTCTTTCCGCTAGCGAATACATTACCTGCGTTTGTGACATCTGTCAAAGCTACTACCAAGCCATGTAATTTGTTGTCTTTAAAGTTTTTACCGTCTGTTAAGGTGTAGTTGGATATATTGTCCTTTATGTTGTATCTGCCGGTTGAAGAAATCTCTCCATTTTCAGCCACCGCAAACACAACCCCGATAATATTTGCTTTATTCTCTTCAGTAACTTCGGAGCAGGTTGTTCCATCGTTCAAGTAGTAGTCTCCAACTTTAATTGTAGGTTCGACGTTGATGTCGTCTTTGGTTTCGTCTGCGTTCCAGTCTGTACTGAAATTGAAGTCTAAAGTGACCCCGTCACTAACTATAGTTCCCGCATCAAGAAGGCTGCCGGTTGCGATAGTTTTGGTATTGTTCTTAATGGGCATACCGGCGGGGATAGTCAAAGCTTTGGCTGTTCCATCAGTTGGAGTAATAGTTAATTTTATATCACCTAAAGCTGCATCAGCTATTGTACAGGGAATATAGGTAGAGAACAAAATAGCATTTTCTGTTGTGGCGTCAGAAGCAGCTGCAGTAATTGTTTTAGTATAAGTAATAGAGGCTTTGTCATTCCATGTCGTAAAGTTAGAAACATTTATTCCCATTGCATGCTTCGATTCTACTTTAATTTCTCCTGTAAAGTTTTTGAAGTTTTCTACTGTCTTCTCTTTTAGAATTAATTTTGCAAACGGACGTTTCAACACTACCGGTTCTGTTGTAACTGCAGCAGCTCCCTTTGTTATTTCCATATTACCGCAAAATGCATCGCAAGCATCATTATCAATGAGGTCTGTCGTATTTGTTGCCATAACAACAATACCTTTCAATCCAATGTATTTATTACTACCACCATATTTAGTGTTGTAGTACTTATCCGTAAATAAGTTTTCTGATGTAGTAATACTTTCAGGAAGAGAAGTAGCGCTTCCTTCCGCCGATGTATTATCCGTAATAAAATCCGCCCACAATAGACATTGGTAAGTACCCTGCTCTATGACCTTAAACTCGAAGTTGAGGTCTGAGCTATTACTGACCAACTTTTCATGACGTTGCAATAAACTGGTGTAACTCTCATCCCATACTTCAAGGATGCATCGTAAGTAATGTTCGTCCTTAACGGGTATTTCGCCCGCCGTTCGTGTCTCTGCAAAATCTTCGGGTAGGCTGGCGCTGATACGTACGGTATTATTCTCTTCTGAGTTTCCTGTCATTTCTTCTTTACTGCAAGAGGTATGGAACAATGCAGTAAGCAAGAGCATTACCAGTCCGGTAAAAACCTTTTTCGTGTTCATAATATTACATTAAAATTAATTGGAAATAAGTTTATCTGTGTTGCAAATATAGGCAAGATGACTGAAAGAGACTTTTAAGTGTGTTGAAACAACTTGCAGATTTGTTGTAAAAACAGGCTTTTTATATCGAAAGCAATGATTCTCATAAAGAAAAAGACCGAAGTAAAGTATGTTGAAACTTTAGCTCCGGTCTTTTTAAAACTAAAAAACGTATCCTGAAAAATGAGTTGTTATTCCTCTATAATCAAACGGAACCCAACATTGAACACTCGTTGATAAGGATAGAATCCTTTACGTGAATGTGACGTGGAGAATTTTGGGCGTTCTATATACGAACCGCCACGTACTACCTTATGTTCGGATGTTGTTTTGGAAGCCGCATTATAAGGGTAGGGGGTGTAGTCCGAACGTGTCCACTCGGCTACATTGCCATGCATACAGTACAGTCCGAAAGGATTGGCTTCGTACTTTTTACCGCCAATCTGTACAAGTTCACCATCGTCCACACTTTCTTCTTTGGGTAGGAATGTATAGTACTTGTACCATGAGTTGTCCGGTTTCATAGGTTTGGGGTCTACACCGGCCACGGCGAAGAGCAATGTGGTTTTATCGGCGAGATTGTCTTTTTTACCGAAATCGCTGTTTTTGGTTCCGTACCAGAAGTCCGTATCGCTGCCGGCACGACAAGCCCACTCCCATTGGGCTTCGGTAGGAAGCGTAATCTTCAGTCCGGTCTTGGCGCTCAACTTCTTGCAGTATTCCATGGCGTCGTTGTAGCTTACGCGTATTACGGGCTGCTGCGGTTCGTTGGCGGGATATCCCTGTACCACGTGGTCTTTCCATTGTTGGTCTACATACCGACTGTCGTGTTCGGGGAATATGACGTTGTACTGCTGGTTGGTAACTTCCAGCTCACCCATCCAGAAAGCTTTGTCAATCTTCACTTTCGCCGTCGGACGAGTATCGGATTGCCCACGATAGCTACCCATCACGAATTGTCCAGCCGGAACGCGAACAAATGTCATCTTGATACCCGGAGCCAACTCAATCTCCTTACGGGTTTCCTTCTCGTCGGCCAACATAGCCTTGATCCGGTCCGCATCGAATGGCCAACCTTTCACCTTCAACTCTTTTTCCTTGACAGGAGCCAATTTCTCCGGCATCTCCGGTTTGATCTCACCTTTACCCTTCAAGTAAGCGGCATAATCGGAGATCTCTTTCTTCCAATCCACGCCTGCGCCATTCGCATACTTATCCGTCAACTCTTTACGACGCTTGATCTGGTCGAAGCCTTGATACGGGATGATATCCTTCGAAAGCACATTCGCATTGAAATAACCCTTATCCGGAGCGTTGTAATCAATCCAGTTATAAAGGGTTTTCCACTCTTTATCCGTCAGTTGCACGTTAAAGTGCCCTTTCTTCAACATACGAACCAGTTCACTCGTGTTCGGATGATATTCATACGGTTGAAGAACCACCATATCACCCTCGCCACCTTGACGGTGTACATACGGATGCAGATTCAAGTAAGAAGTGCCATAACCTAATTTATCCTTCTTGCCCCCACGCAAGTCGAAAGCCTTACCCTCACCATTATGGCAAGCGATACAGGCACGATCCAAGATCGGTTGGATCTCCAGATCGAACGTGAACGAACGGGTCCCCCCTTCCGGCGGAGTCAACGCATGCGGGGCTTTCTGCGAAGCCATCACACGTTTCGGGATAGGAATCTGGTTCTGGTCCTCATGGCAACCGATACAAGATACGGTTTCTCCCGGCATCGGAGTAAACCAGCTTCTCATCCATTGTACGGCCCGTCCCTGAGCATCCAGCGGCTGAATAGCGATCGGAGTATTGGCCGGTACTTTGAATATAGCCGATCCATCCTCTTCGACCGGTACGGTTCCCAACAACCGTTTGATATCCCATCCCGACTGAATTCCCTGGGCATCATGATCGGAAGCTGTCATCCAATAAGCATATTCATAAGCCAGAATCCGTAATTCTTTCACAGTTCCTTTGGGCAAGCCCATGCTTCCTTCTCCTGCATAGATATCCTGAATAAATATAGTGGCTTCTTTATCGTTGAGGTTGACCCGGTCTGGAATCACCGGAGGAACCGGGCGTTTTACCACAGCGATAGGCGAATTGAATCCTTCACCCTCGAATTCGGCCAGACAAGTCAGGTTATCGAACACATCTACCAGATAAATTCCCCATAATCCGTCCGGAGTCAGTTTTCCACTGACCAGGAAATACTTGTCATCCAACGGACACGGACGAATAAACTGAGGCCATACCCCATTCACTAATTCGTCTTTCACTTCAGGAATAATTTTCCGGTCGCGGAACGGTAGTTCCTGCACCACCCCTTTTTCTTCTTTCCGGGATTTGGCCGGATCGAAGATCATCAGACGTCCGGAACGGGCAATACCATGATGACCGGAAACAATTCCGACGAACTTCGTAGTATTCCCGGGTAAAGGCTTCACATCGAACGTACTGTTAGGCCAGAAAGAACCACTTCCGTAAAGTGCTTTATTTTCTGTCCCATCAGGATTCATATGCATGATAATCCGTGAAAAATAATGCGTCAGATCGGTATATTCCCAGCGGGTATACATCACTCGTCCGTTATTCATCACCACCGGATTCCAGTTTCCATCCTGGTCGAAAGTCAACCGGCGGAAAGCTTTGGTTTTCGGATCATACAACGAGAGGTTACCTACCTGATCCCAGCCGCTCACACAGGGTACTCCCTGATAACCGATATTCGAAGAGGCGACGATACGTCCGTCCGGCAGATAATTAGCATCGCAGAATTCGACATCCGGTTCGTCCACTTCGATTTTCTGGTGCAGGTTCTTACCATCGATACCGATTTCATAGATCTGCCAACGATTTTTTTCATCCACAGACGAGAAAAGCAAACGATCGGCATCCCAATGCATTTGCAAATCGGCAATATTGACATCCCGCTGAGGTTTATAAACCGTACGGATCTGCAAATCACCACGTAATCCGGAAAGTTCTACGATCTCCCCATCCCGTCCTGTTCTTCCGGCAGAGTACATACTCGACCAGTTGTTCTCCGGTGAACCCAAAGCCGGCGCCATAGCAGTCCGCGCATTGGCCCCCAGATGGAAACGGGTAGCTACGATCTTATCCCCATCCAATAATGGATTCGCCAACAAAATGGTTTTCTTCGCATCCACAACCCGACGGGCTTTTGCCAACATCTCCTGATCACCGCTGTAAATACCTTTAGTCACCAGTGGATAATTCGTTTCGATTTCCTGCAACAGCTGATCGTATTTCTCTCCTTTCAAACCGGCTTGTTTCATATCTTCCAGTGCCATCCGGATCGCTTTCGGATTCACCCATTGCAACTGTTCTGCTAAATGCACGACCTCGAGGGTCTGCTTCAGCAGATTCATCGCCGTCTCGATCTGCCTGGTACCAGTCATCTGCTCCAGGGCAGCCAAACGGGATTCATAATACTGTTTTTCCGGGAAATTCCGAATCAGTTTCCGCACCGCTCCCATCTCCAGGCTGGCATCGGGCGTCACCAACCAATCGGCAGGTGAAAAACCGGCCTGAGCAGCGAAAGCATTGATTTCTTTTCCATATTTCGGAGCCAAACGGGTCAGAATTTCATTACCATCCACATTTTGCACCCGGAAAACGACACTCGATTCCTCTGTTCCGGCATCGTCGATTCCGATTTCAGCTTCAAATTTCTTGTACTTACCGTCCAGCTGATAAGCCACCATACCGTCAGCATGTAACATCATGCCGTGTTCATAACTCTTGCCGTTGACTGTCAGTTTCTGATTATTGAAATTACGATCATAAAACGGACAACCATACGGAGCCTGGACCATCACCGGCTGCATCTCACTCAACCAGACTTCTTTTCCCTCGCCGGTGATCAGTTTGGCATTTCCCCAAACGGCATGATCCCAACCGGTACCGTTTTCTGTCCCCCAGGTCTTCAGAATCAATTGCTTCACTCCTGTCAGGTCCACCTGAATCTGTTGTGCAGGCATATTATGCCGCATCACTTCCGACACTACCGGAAGATGATTTTTCTTCATCAGTTCCCCAACCTTCATCTTCTCTTGCACCACCACACTTTCCCAGGAAACCGGAGTTTTCGTTTTACTTTTTTGTCCGTACCCGATCATGATAACCAGGGCCAGACAACAGGTAAGCAGTGTTTGCTTCAACATAAATTTTTAATTATTTCGGTTTCAATTATGTTTCAAGTCATTGAACAGTTGAAAAGCCTGTTCCGGCGTATACTTCTCATGTACAACTGCACGCACCGCCTGGATCATAGCTACCGGGCTGTCGGACTGAAATACATTTCGTCCCATATCCACACCGCAAGCACCTTCATTAATGGCCTTATAGCACAATTCCAGAGCATCTTTTTCTTCCAGTTTCTTTCCACCGGCAATCACGATAGGTACCGGACAAGAGTTCACGACTTTCCCAAAACCTTCACAATAATAGGTCTTGACAAAAGTAGCTCCGTTCTCTGCACAAATACGGGCAGCCGTAGAGAAATAACGGGCATCACGAGCCATCTCTTTTCCCACAGCCGTCACTCCCATGGTAGGTATACCGTATTTATAGCCGTAGTCTGCCGTTCTGACCAGGTTCTCGATAGTCTTCGCTTCATAAGTTCCACCGACAGACACCATCACCGCTAAAGCCGAAGCGTTGAGCCGGATAGCATCCTGAATATCCAACACACATTCGTTGTTCAACTCGGTCAAAACAGAAGTACCGGCAGAATAACGCAGACAAACCGCTTTATTACTATCGGCAGGAACCACCGAACGCAAAGATCCCCGCGAACACATAATCGAGTCGGCATACGGGATCAAGGGGACTATGCCCAAATCAAGGCGTTCCAAACCCGAGGTAGGCCCCATGATATAACCATGATCGAAAGCAAGCATCACCGTGTGGCCTGATTTTACATTAAAAATCCGGGACATCCGGTCTTTGATTCCCCAATCACAATTGTCGATACCTTTCAAAAAGAAAGTCTGGTGTTGCACAGGAATTCCAATCCCGTAATCTTTATCTTTATTTTCTAAAATTCCGTCTAAATCTGCCATTTCAAAAATAGTAAAAGGTTAAAAGTAAAAGGTTATTCAAGTCCCTGGTAAAAAGATTCGAAGAGACAAGCCCAGGAGGTTGCTCCGGCATCGGCAAAACCGACCGACCGTTCGCCCAGGTTACGGGCACGGCCGAAATTAGCTTTCATATTCACAGTTGCTTCGGCCCCTTTCAAGGCAGCTTCCGCTCCCGCCTTCAACAGCTCCTTCACATCTTCGGAATCACAGCTCTCGATTGCTACGACAGCCGGCACCAAAGCATCCATCATCGTTTTATCTCCAAGTTTTGCCTTCGTCTGTTCTTCGACTCCGGTCAGACCTCCCCGGAACATTACTTTTACCTGAGCGGCATTCAATTCATCCGTCACCCCGAGCGGTTCCAAGGCTTCGCCCATCCCCATAAATAAAGCACCTAACAGGGTACTGGTGGATCCGCTGGTTTTCATCATCACGCCCATCCCCATATCGTTCAGCATAGCCGGAAATTCGGTACCTTGCTGCGCATCTCCGGCGATAATCGTCAAAGCGGTTACGATAGCCGTTCCGTGGTCACCGTCCCCGGCTATAGCATCCAGCTTAGAGAATTCCTCTTCCCTGGCTTTTACATTCGCCAGGGAGAGATTCATCATGCTTTTAAAGTTATCTATTGTTAGTTTCATTTTGCTATAAGTCTTAATTCGAGATCTTTTTACTTCCCTACTGTCGTCCAATAAGGAGCATTTGCCATATGGTTTTTCAGATAATCGATATGATCATCGTCCATCTTTGCCAGGATCATCTGAAAACCGGATTGTTCCTGTACAGTCAGCATTTCAGCGATACGTCCGTCCACCACTTTCACTCCGGCTGCTTCGAGCACCTGATAAGCCCTGCGGAATACAATATTCATTTCCATATGGGTTGTACCTCCCACTCCATTGATATACAGCAACACCCGGTCACCGGCCTGACTTTGCAATTTACGCATCAACAAACCCACCATTTTCTCAGCTGTATCGTCGGCAGAAACCAAAGCTTCCTGTCCGCCACCGCCTTCTCCATGCTGTCCCATACCGATCTCCATGATTCCTTCGGGCAGATCGGTAATCGTTGCGTCGTTCTGGGGATGGGTACATTTATTCATAGCTACAGCCAATGTAGCTAGTCCGCGATTGAAGCGCTCGCCCAATTCATACAATTCATCCAGAGATTTTCCCTCTTCGGCAGCAGCTCCTACAATTTTATACAAGGGGATACAGCCTGCCAATCCCCGACGATCGTCATCGGCAGCTTGCAGACCGGCACTGATATCGTCATGTGTTTCCAGCATTTTCACTTTGATACCGGCTTTAGCAGCTAATTTACAAGCCATATTGGCACTCATCAGGTCGCCCGAATGATTCAGTACCACCAACAAAATACCGGCATCCCGTTTAAACATCTGCAAAGCCTGAAGTACCCGCTGTGCTCCGGGAGCGGCAAAAATATCCCCGACCACCGAACAATCCAGCATTCCCTCTCCGACATATCCACTCAGGGCCGGCTCATGCCCTGATCCGCCCATCGTCACGATAGCCACTTTATCTTCACTTTTAGGCTGTGTACGGACTACGATATTTTCGCCTCCCAATTTCACTCTGTCCTGGTAAGCCAATACATATCCTTCCAATAATTCTTTGGTAATATCTTCGGTTTTATTGATAAACTTTTTCATACGATTATGATTTTATCGGTACTTAGTTTTTATAACACATCAACTCTACGGGAATTCCTTCTTCTTCAACAAAAGCAATAAATTTATCTCCGCAATCCATCGGTTCGACAATCACATGAGCTCCTTTCAATTCAGCTTCCAAATCAGGCACTTCATAAGCGATATGTGCCACGTTTTGGATCAGTTCGGGCATCCAGGTCTCGGGTTCGAAACGCAGAAATTCAATCCGGTTTTTACTTTTGGTAAAGTCTGTCAGCCATACTTTCAAACCTTCAGCATAACACTCACCCGGTTGGGCGATCGTCGTCGGTATTCCAAAATGATTTACTTTTCTCATAATTTAGTGGATAAGTTGGTAAATAATGCTGTTTTATTTTTGGCTCAACACGTCGGTAAATTGCACTTTCGGATTGGTAAAACGCAATCCATTCCCATCGTGATAATTCGCAAATTCAAATACACAAGCTCCATTTTCACCGGCCATCATAAAATGGGGTTCTCCGATTCCGTTCAACGGCAGGATTTCACCCGGATTTTGTTTCACGAAATGTTTAGCTGTGATAAAGCCATTCTGGCACTCGGGCAACTTCGGGCAGTTCGGAGTTTCTTCGCCGGTAGAGAAATTATAAACAAATCCTTTATTGACCATCCAGGATTCGTGTTTAGCCGGATGATCGGTAGCCACATGGCGGTGCTCGGTAATCATCTGTCCCGGCAACAGGTAAATCTCATGGGCAAAATAACCATGTTCAGCATCGTTCACCCAAAAGAAACCGGCCATTCCTACATGTTCGAAATCGCCGAGTTCAAAATCGGTAATCCAAAGATTTTTCCGCATAAAATCAGACAACTGAATGCCATAGAAAGATAACATATCTTCGTATGCCTTCAAAGCGACATCTCCCTGAAATTTTCCATCTTTATAAAAATCCTTATTGGTAAATTTCTTTGTATAAA
>ENA-OPCE01001892-OPCE01001892.1-human-gut-metagenome-genome-assembly--contig:-NODE-1892-length-11815-cov-2.413180_pt1 | contig 11815 bp, 7 predicted proteins | sample MGYA00241247_ERZ501474 | MGnify/ENA primary metagenome ERZ501474 (study PRJEB25962, sample SAMEA2042572) | human gut metagenome | biome: human gut; feature: human-associated habitat; material: faeces... | reverse complement strand
TCAGCACCGTAAGCAATAAGCTAATACCCAATACCTTCCAGAACCACGGCCGATTCTGATTGCGGCGATGGGAAGTTGTCTGATCTAACTCATAGCCTTTATATTTTCTTGTATTTGTAGTATCCGACATAAAATTAAAAGTTCTCCTTTCTAGTTTGCCAAAAGTCATATTCGCCTTATTATAATCCAACCCCTATCTATATTTCAAGTTTTTTCACCCTTTTTGTACATTTTTCATCAGCATGTAGCTGATGCCGTTTGTCTGATTCTCCTTTTTCTCTGCATCAGTAAGCGGGCGGATTACCTTTGCCGGAGAGCCAAATGCCAGCATTCCGTCTGGAATTACCGTTCCCTGTGTAACAAGGCTTCCTGCTCCAATAATACAGTCGGAGCCAACCTGCGCGCCATTCATAATAATCGCACCCATTCCAATGACGGTATTATTCCCGATTGTGCATCCATGAATAATCGCATTATGACCAATAGATGTTCCATTCCCGATTTTACATGGGAAGCCATTATCTGCGTGAACAACGGTGCCATCCTGGACGTTAGAACCACACCCTACAACAATCGGTGCCATATCTCCGCGAAGTACCGCATTATACCATACAGAACTTTCATCTCCTAATGTGACATTTCCTACTACACAGGCTCCCGGTGCTACCCATGCATTTCCCTGAATATCTGCGTTTTTAATATAACTCATGCTTTTCTCCTTTTCTTTGTCTCTCATTATACCTGGCTCTGCGCCATAAAGAAATCAAATGTAAGCTGGTCAGTTTCCGGAAGTCCTGTAAGTATTCCAAGTTCCACCATCTTATCTACGTTCGTCTTACTGACTTTCGCCTGATTTCTAAAGTTTTCAAGTGAGGTAAACGGACCATGTTTCGCTGCCTCTTCTACCTGCTCACAGGCCTTATCTCCAAGACCCTCCACACTGGAAAGCGGCGGCATGATCTTACCATCAATAATCTGACATTCTCTTGCTTTTGCCTTATAAATATCAATCGGCATAAACTCAAATCCTCTTGCGTACATTTCCTGTGCAATTCTTCCATCACGAATCGTATCCTGATCCTTTTTCGTCTGCTGATCCTTCGGTGTTTTTAAAAGTTCCGTAAGTGCAATGTCAAGACGTTCTTTTCCCCGGCACATAATCTCATAGGAAAACGCTGAGGCACGGATACCAAAGTAGGCTGCATAATAAGCTAATGGCTTATGTACTTTAAACCATGCCACACGCCAGCCCATCATAACATATGCCGCTGCATGCGCTTTCGGGAACATATATTTAATCTTCTTACAAGACCAGATGTACCAGTCTGGCACGCCGTGGGATGTCATCTCTTCTTCCCACTCTGGTTTTAATCCCTTTCCTTTACGAACAGATTCCATGATGGTAAAAGACTGTTCTTTATCAAGTCCCATATTGATAAGATAGGTCATAATATCGTCTCGACAACAAATTGCCGTGGAAATCTCTGCTTTTCCCTCTTCAATCAATGTCTGTGCATTTCCAAGCCATACGTCTGTACCGTGGGACAGGCCAGAAATGCGAACAAGGTCAGAGAAACACTTTGGATTTGTATCTTTTAACATCTGCATAACAAACTCGGTACCAAACTCCGGTACGCCAAGAGAACCCATCTCAATTCCGCCAATATCTTCTGGTGTGATACCAAGAATATCGGTACTGTGGAAAAGAGACATAACTTCTGGATCATCAAGAGGAATCGTTGTCGCATCCATTCCTGTTAAGTCCTCTAATCGCCGAATCATAGTGGGATCATCATGGCCGAGAATATCAAGTTTTAACAAGTTGTGGTCAATAGAATGGTACTCAAAATGTGTTGTAATAATATCTGTATTCACATCATTTGCCGGATGCTGGATTGCGGTAAATTCATAAATCTCATGTTCATGAGGTACTACGATAATTCCACCCGGATGCTGGCCTGTGGTTCGCTTTACACCCGTACAGCCTTCCGCCAAACGCTCCATCTCACATCTTCTTTTATGAATATCTCTTTCTTCAAAATATTTGTACACATAACCATATGCTGTCTTTTCTGCAAGGGTACCGATGGTTCCTGCCCGGAATGCCTTTCCCTCTCCGAAAATAACTTCTACATATTTATGCGCTTTTGACTGATATTCTCCAGAGAAATTCAAGTCAATATCCGGCTCTTTATTTCCCTTAAATCCAAGGAATGTCTCAAATGGAATATCATGTCCTTCCTTTTGTAACGGTGTGCCGCAGACCGGACAGTCCCTATCCGGCATATCACAGCCAGACATACCTTTTTTCGAATATGGTCTTACTGCATCAGAGTCAAAATCTACATAATGACATTTGGGACAAATATAATGCGCTGACAAAGGGTTAACTTCCGTAATACCTGCCATTGTCGCTACAAAAGAAGATCCTACGGAACCTCGCGAACCTACCAGATATCCATGATCATTCGAATCCCACACCAGCTTCTGTGCGATAATGTACATTACGGCAAATCCATTGGATATAATAGAATTCAATTCTCTTTGTAGTCTCTCCTCTACAATATCCGGCAGATCCGGCCCATAAATCTCATGGGCTTTATCGTAACAGATTTTTGTTAATGTCTCATCAGACTTTGGAATAACCGGAGGACATTTATCAGGATGTACCGGCGAAATCTTTTCGATCATATCAGCAATCTTATTTGTGTTGGTGATAACAACTTCCTTTGCCTTTGCTTCTCCGAGATAGGCAAACTCCTCAAGCATTTCCTCCGTCGTTCTAAAATACAGCGGTGCCTGATTATCCGCATCTGAAAATCCCTTTCCTGCCATGAGAATTCGACGATACTGTTCATCTTCTGGATTTAAGAAATGAACATCACAGGTCGCAACAACCGGTTTGTGATATCTTTCGCCAAGTTCCACAATCTTACGGTTATAATTCTGTAAATCTTCAACTGTTTTCGCTTCGTACCTGTCACTTTCAAGCATGAACATATTGTTACCGATTGGCTGAATTTCGAGGTAGTCATAAAAACGGACCAGTTCTGCTAATTCCTCTTCACTTTTCCCCCTGATGACTGCCTGAAACAGCTCTCCCGCCTCACAGGCAGACCCTAAAATAAGTCCTTCCCTGTACTTTTGAATCAAGCTTTCCGGCATTCTCGGACGGCGGTTAAAATAGTCCAGATGTGAGGCCGATACCAGTCTGTTTAAATTAATACGGCCTGTCTCATTCTTTACAAGAATAATGCCGTGATAGGACGGCGCTTTCTTAATCAGATCCGGTGACATCGCTCCCATATCATTTAATTTGGCAAGTGTGTGTACGTCTTGCTCTTCAAGCATTTCCACAAAACGAAGAAACACCTCTGCCGTTACTCTTGCATCATCGACTGCCCTGTGATGATGTTCCTGCTTGATATTCAATCGTTTACATACTGTATTTAACTTAAACTTATTCAAATCCGTAAGAAGCAGCCTTGCCATCTGTACCGTATCAAGTACCGTAAAATCTGTTTCAAATCCCTGTCTTTTTGCATTCTCTTCGATAAAGCTCACATCAAACTCTGCATTATGTGCAACCAGACTGCACCCCTCACAAAAAGAGAGGAATTCCGGCAGGATTTCTTCTATTGACTTTGCATCTGCAACCATTGAGTCATCAATGCTTGTAAGTTCTGTAATCCGAAGTGGAATCGGACGCTGCGGATTGACAAACACACTGTAATGGTCACTTATTTTCCCCTTGCTTACCTTAACGGCACCAATTTCGATAATCGCATCATGAATCGGACTAAAACCTGTTGTTTCCAAATCAAATACAACATAATCATCTAATAATGTCTGTCCTTTATCATTCGTGACAAGCTTCTTTAAATCATTTACAAAATAACCTTCCACTCCGTAAATGATCTTAAACGGTTCATCCATCGTAATACAATGATTCGCAATCGGGAATGCCTGCAAAACTCCATGATCTGTGATTGCCATTGCCGGATGCCCCCAGGCTTTTGCCTGATTGATAACCTTTTTAATGTCAACCACGCTGTCTAAATCACTCATTACGGTATGAAGATGCAGCTCTACACGCTTTTCCAAGCTCTTATCCATTCGCTTTTCTGTAAAGTCAGGAATCGGTTTAATTCCAGAAATTGAGGAAAGGGTCAGGTCGTGTTCAAATGTATCCATACGAGGCATTCCCTTTACTTTATAGAACTTTCCCTTTTCAAATAAATCCAAAAATTCCGGCAGCTGGTCATTGGCAATAAAAATCTTCCCAACAATCGTATCGGTAAAGTCTGTAATATGAAAACTTACAATCGTACGCTCTCTTCGGATTTCTCGAAGTTCCATTTTAAGAATCTGCCCGCGGACAACAACCTGTCCGATCTCATCGACAATTTCTTCTAATGGCACAACTTCTCCATCACAATCCTTACCGTAAATAACATCTGGGTCCTTTGAGCGGCGTCTCTGACTAAATTCCTGTCTTCTTGCCCGCTCCTCAAAGAAATTCCCAGAATAGCTTCGTTGCGGTTTTTTCTCTTCTTTTGAACCTTCTCCATCTTCCGCATCAGAATCTTTTTTCTCACTTTCCACCTTTTTGATCTGACTCATGACCATATCTACTTCCAGATTCAGCTTATGGTTTCTCGCCTTATAAAATGCCTGTTTTGCATCATCGGTAAAGTCAAATCCTACCTGAATTTCCTTTCCAAAGCGATGAGAAAAAAGATGTTCAAGATATTCTTTTAAAACACGGGATTTATCCCTTGCAAGGAAAGAATCTTCTAAAAGGATCGTCATGATGTGGCTTTCAAATCCCCACTCTCCATTCGAAAGAAGACTATACTCCACCCGGCCCATTTTTTTCACTTCATGAAGAATACTATTCCAGTAATCATTCGTTATGCTCTCTAACGTATAGGCTGAAGACAGTTCATACGTATCATCAAAAGAAATAAACACAGAAGTCTTTCCAAACAGCTCTTTTTTCATATCGTAGGCAACTTTATTCAATACTTTTCTTGGAATAATATGTTCACTTCTCAAATGAATAACCAGCTGTCTTGTCTGCTGTTTCATGACAACCTTCGAAACAATCGCATTGGACAAAACATACTTTAAATTATCTGGAACGGTATAGTCTGGAAATACTTCTATAAAAGTCTGTCCTTCAAGCATCTTCTTCTCCTTTCTTCCTCAATCGATTCAATATTGTGCAGGCTATAAATTTAAATATGCTCAGAGCGTATTTAAAAAATACCCTAAAGTGTGTTTCAAACACACTCTAATGTATCATATATTTTTATTTTCAGAATACACTTTAATAAATATGAATCGGAAGGACTGTTTTTTTTGAGTGCAAAAACAAAAATCGTTGTCGTAAAAGCAAAAGAACTTATTTATACTGCTCTTTTCGTCTGTTTAGGTATCATACTGATTCTTCTTCTAATCTTTATGTTTGCTCCAGAAGAAAAAAGCACCAAAACCAGCGCAGGTGTCTACACGCCCGGAGTCTATACTTCTACGATTACTCTTGGCGATAATACATTAGATGTGGCAGTTTCCGTTGATACAGACCACATTACCTCCGTCAGTTTAAACCATCTTTCTGACAGTGTAAGTGCTATGTATCCGCTCCTCGAGCCATCTCTTGAAGAAATCAATGCACAGCTTGAGCAGATTTCTTCAATTGATGATCTAAAACTAAATGCAGAAAATAAATATACTGGCCTGATCTTACAGCAGGCTATCAAAAATGCACTTTCCAAAGCCAAGTCTTAGAGCGTGTTTGAAAAATGCTTTCTGCAAGATGTGCGTCGCAATTTACGGTATATTTTCTATTACATAAAATACTGATATCACTCTTTTTAAAGCCCCAGCTTCTCTTTTAACTCATCTAATTCACTCATCCACACAGCAGAACTTGCATCACTTGGCATTCGCAAATCCCCTCTCGGTGAAACCGCAATAGAACCAACTTTTGGTCCATCCGGGAGGCAGGATCTCTTAAAATGCTGTGCAAAGAAACGCCAGCAGAACGTACGAAGCCATTTATAACAGGTTGCAACATCATATTCTTCTCCAAATGCCTGTCTGGTCAGACGGAAGATTTTCTCTGGATGGAATCCAAAACGAAGCATATAATATAAGAAGAAATCATGCAGTTCATAAGGGCCCACCAAATCTTCTGTTTTCTGGGAAATAACACCGTCTACCGGTGGAAGTAATTCAGGGCTTACCGGTGTATCTAAAATGTCAAGCAGTACCTCTTTTAATTCCTGTTCCTCGCTCGTATCCGCATAATAACGTACCAGATGTCTTACCAAAGTTTTTGGTACAGAACAGTTCACAGCATACATGGACATATGATCTCCATTATAGGTTGCCCAGCCAAGCGCCAGCTCTGACATATCTCCCGTTCCAATAACCATTCCATTTGTCTGATTGGCAATATCCATCAATATCTGTGTTCTCTCACGCGCCTGAGAATTCTCATATGTTACATTATGAATTTCCGGGTCATGTCCAATATCTGAAAAATGCTGCTCTACCGCTTTATTAATACGGATTTCACGCAGGCTTGCGCCAAGCTTCTTTGTGAGCGTTACTGCATTGGAGTACGTTCTGTCTGTTGTTCCAAAACAAGGCATTGTCACACAGACAATATTCTCTCTTGGAATCTTCAACATATCAAATGCTCTTGCCGTTACTAATACTGCAAGAGTGGAATCAAGACCTCCACTGATTCCGACAACTGCCGACTGACAGTGGGTATGTGCCAGACGCTTTTTCAGACCCATTGCCTGAATGGTAAGAATCTCGTCACAACGCTTTTCTCTGTCAGTCTTATTAGAAGGAATGAACGGTGTACGCTCAAAATAACGGCTGAGTTCTGTTCGTTCTTCTTTCAGCCGGAAATAAACTCTCTCATAATTTTTATCTGCGCCTTCTGTCACAAAAGTTGTCATTCTCCGTCGGTCTGCCTCTAATCTTTGCAAGTCAATCTCTGTCTCGATATAACTATTCTGGAATCTTCTTGATTCTTTCAAAATAGAACCATACTCTGCAATCATGTTATGTCCACTATACACTAAATCCTGTGTAGACTCTCCCTCACCGGCACAGGAATAAAGATAAGCGCATACCAGACGAGCAGACTGCTGGGATACAAGATTACGGCGGTAAGTATCTTTTGTCGTTGTCTCATCACTTGCTGACGGATTACAGATTACAGTTGCCCCTGCTAATGCATGATGGGTAGATGGTGGCAGTGGGCACCATAAATCCTCACAGATTTCACATCCAATCACCAATTCTTCCATGTTCTCACAGCAAAATAAAAGATTCATCCCAAAAGGTACATCCTTACCACCAAGACGAATCTTTCTTACTTCCTCTTCTCCCGGAGCAAAATGTCTTGCCTCATAAAATTCTGAATAGTTTGGCAGATAATGTTTTGGCACAACGCCTAATATTTTACCGCCCTGTACAAATACCGCACAGTTATAAAGCTTATGATTCACTGTTAATGGAAGACCTAAGACGATTACCATATCCTGTCCTTTTGTCTCCTCTAAAATAGCAAAAAGCTGATTCTTTGCCTCATCAAGTAACGTCTTTTGTAAAAAAAGATCATTACAAGTGTACGCAGTAAGAACAAGTTCCGGAAAAACTAAAAGCTTTACGCCATTCTTATCTGCCTTCTTTATTACTTCCATTACCTTTTCTTTATTGTGAATCGGATTGGCAACCTCTACATCAACAGATGCCACACCAACTTTTAAAAAGCCATCTTTCATAAAAACCTCCATAAAGCAAAATGGGAATCCTAAGTTCCTTAGTCTTCCCATTATTGTAATCAATTATTTATCTTTTGGCAACAAGCAGTACAAGGAAATTTTTGATTGCCCGCCACATGGGAAATCAAACGTTCTCTTATGACCTTCTTATTCCTAGAGCGTGTTTGAAAAATGCTCTAATATACAGTTATTCTTTTGTAGAAATCCGTAATAAATTACTCAAGGAAATCCTTAAGCTTTCTGCTTCTGCTTGGATGACGAAGTTCACGAAGAGCCTTCGCCTCAATCTGTCTGATACGCTCTCTTGTTACGTTAAATTCCTTACCAACTTCCTCAAGAGTTCTTGTCTTACCATCATCAAGTCCAAAACGAAGTTTAATAACGTTGCGCTCTCTTTCTGTAAGAGAAGCCATTGCCTCTTCAAGCTCTTCTTTAAGCATGGAAAAAGATGCAGAATCTACTGGAGAAAGAAGAGATTCATCCTCAATGAAATCACCTAACTGGCTGTCCTCTTCCTCACCGATTGGTGTATCTAAAGATACGGGATCTCTGGATGTCTTTAAAATCTCATCAATCTTGGCAACCGGCATATTCATCTTCTTTGCAATCTCTTCGTTGGTAGGTTCTCTTCCGAGTTCCTGAAGTAACATTCTTGAAGTACGAAGTGTCTTGTTGATTGTCTCTACCATATGTACTGGTACACGGATTGTCTTCGCTGTATCGGCGATACCTCTTGTGATTGCCTGACGAATCCACCAGGTAGAGTAGGTACTGAACTTATTACCCTTCTTATAATCAAACTTCTCAACGGCCTTCATCAGACCCATGTTACCTTCCTGAATAAGATCAAGGAAAGACATTCCTCTTCCAACATACTTCTTGGCAATACTTACTACAAGTCGGAGGTTTGCCTCAATAAGCTGCTTTCTCGCCTGCTCATCTCCCTTTTCGATACGCTGTGCCAGAAATACTTCCTCTTCTGCTGTAAGCAGAGGAATATTACCAATCTCTTTTAAATACATACGAACTGGATCTTCTAAGCTGACACCTTCAAGAATATCAGCATCATCAATGATCTCAACTTCTTCTGTATCATCATCTATAAAATTATCATCACCGTCATCTTCTTCGTTGGTATTTAAAACATCAACGCCCTGTTTTTCAAAATAATCAAGAATCCACTCAAACTTCTCCGGAGTTAACTCAATATTCTTAAATGCATCGTTAATCTCCTTATACTCTAACACATTTTTATTCTTATGTGCCTGTTTGAGAAGCTTCTCCATGATGTTCGAAAAGACTATTCTTATATCTTCCATTCTGTTCTCCCAACTCTAATTATAACTAAACTTTCTGACTGTTTCCTGATTCTCTCCAAATACTTTCAATATAAAAAAATAAAATCAAAAGCTAACGAAGAAAAAGAATCCTGCCCGGCAGAATTCTCCGACTGCGGACGGCTATTATCTACTGCCATCCTGCTTATATATCCGTCAAATCAGTCTGACTGCTGTGCCATATACTAAAACCTCAGCAGCTCCCTGCATTACTTCGCTGGAGGAATAACGCACACATACTACTGCATCTGCACCCATCTGCTCTGCGTTCCTTACCATCTTATCTGTTGCAAGCGTTCTGGCTTTCTCCATCATCTCCGTGTATGAAGTAAGCTCTCCACCCACTAACGTTTTTAAACTGTTCATGATATCCTTACCTGCATGAACTGTTTGGACAGAAGAACCTTCTACAATACCTAACGGCTCGATTTCTCTTCCTGCAATTCTTTCTGTAGTAACTAATAGCATAGCTCCACCTCCATTGCGAGTAGCGCACTCAACCTATTATAATCTCATGTTATCAATAGAATACTCCAAAAAGAAAGCTTTGTCAACAAAAAGTGAGGGGAACAGACGAAAATCTTTGAAAACTACAATTTTCAGATTTCAAAAAGAAGAATTTCTTCCAATAGTTCATCGCCTTGTAGTTTTCAAACCTTTTCTGACTTCTGCAATGCCCTTTTTGTGGCAAAGCAGATGGGGAAGTTCGGGGTTGCAATCTATAGTTAGTACTACTTTTCTGTATACTTTTTTGAGCAATCCGACAGTCACTTTCTCTATAGCGGCATCTTCCCAGCCAAAGCACAACCCTCAGTAAGATAAACAGACCATATTTATGGCCTCGGAGCAAAGGTTGGATGCGAGCGCATAAGCGAACATTCAACCTGCAGCGACTAAAGTCACAAATATGGTCTGTTTATCTTACTGAGGGTGTCTCCCTTTGCCTGCGGCAAATTACTATTTAATGTTCAGAATCTTTTTCACTTCTTTGCACATATCTTCCGTTTCGCATACAGTATCATGAAGAACTGCTGCACTTCTGATATCTTCGATTGCCTGTGGTACTTTGACACCAGACAGTTTCTCTAATTCATCGATGAGTTCAAAATCTGTCTTACTGTCATAAGAAGAATCAATCGCATTCATGACGCTTCTTGTAAATTTATATGGGCTTGCTGTAGATGCGATAACCGTTTTTGTGGTATCGCCTGTTTCTTTTTCATATTTTTTATAAACAGATGCTGCTACCGCTGTGTGGGTATCAATGATGTAATCTGCTTTATTATAAACTTCTTTGATGGTCTGTGCTGTCTCTTCTTCTGTTGCATAGTTCCCGTAGAAGTCTTTCATCTGTTCTTTCATGTCATCGGTAATTGTATAAACACCGTTTGTATTCAGTTCTTTCATGAACTCATTGTTCTTCTCGGCATCTCTTCCCGCAGTCTGATAAATGAGACGCTCTAAGTTACTGGAGATTAAGATGTCCATTGATGGAGATGTTGTGAGGATAAAGTCTCTGTTTCTGTCGTAGCATCCTGTTGTGAAGAAGTCAAAGAGTACTTTATTCTCGTTAGATGCACAGATTAACTTTGCGATTGGTACTCCCATCTGTTTTGCGTAGGATGCTGCTAAGATGTTACCAAAGTTTCCTGTTGGAACAACTACGTTAATCTGCTCTCCGTCAGAGATTTCTCCGCGGGCTAATAATGTAGCATAGCTGTATACATAGTAAACAACCTGTGGAACAAGACGTCCGATGTTGATAGAGTTTGCGGAGGAGAACTGGTATCCTGCTTCGTTCATTTCTTCTGCGAGTGCTGCGTCAGAGAACATCTTCTTTACTCCTGTCTGTGCATCATCGAAGTTACCTTCGATTCCGATAACGTATGTATTCTCTCCACGCTGTGTTACCATCTGTTTTTCCTGAATAGGGCTTACACCATGCTTTGGATAAAATACGATAATCTTTGTTCCTGGTACATCAGCAAATCCTGCTAATGCCGCCTTTCCGGTATCTCCGGATGTTGCTGTAAGAATGACGATTTCATTCTTTACCTGATTCTTCTTTGCGCTTGTTGTCATTAAATAAGGCAAGATAGAAAGTGCCATATCCTTAAATGCGATAGTTGCTCCGTGGAACAGCTCCAGATAATATGCATCATCTTTCTTCACTAATTCTGCAATATTCTCTGTGTCAAACTTTTTATCGTAAGCACTGTTAATACAATGTTTTAACTCTTCTTCTGTAAAATCAGTCATGAAAAGCTTCATAACTTCATAAGCAACTTCCTGATAACTCATCTTGGAAAGTTCTTCTAAAGATTTATCAAGCTTTGGAATATAGGAAGGAACAAAAAGTCCTCCTTCTCCGGCTAAACCTTTTAAAATAGCTTCGGAAGCTGTTGCTGTCTCCTGATTATTTCTTGTACTTTTATAAATTAAGTCCATGTCTACCTCCCGTGTGCGGTTGTGCGCCTGGCGCACGTCATTTCGGTTTTTAAATCAAATAAACGCCATCATTATAGCATACGAAAATCTTTTTGTATACGCATAATTTGCAGGTTTTCACTCTCATTTATTCTTTTTTCTGTTTTTTACAAAAAAATTCGGACTATTTTTCTTTATTTTTCACAATAATTTAAAAATAATTATTGGCTGGCGGCTACT
>ENA-OPCE01001891-OPCE01001891.1-human-gut-metagenome-genome-assembly--contig:-NODE-1891-length-11817-cov-3.757269_pt1 | contig 11817 bp, 7 predicted proteins | sample MGYA00241247_ERZ501474 | MGnify/ENA primary metagenome ERZ501474 (study PRJEB25962, sample SAMEA2042572) | human gut metagenome | biome: human gut; feature: human-associated habitat; material: faeces... | reverse complement strand
CTCTTCCCATTTACTAATAGAATTAATCTTGTTAATATACAGTTTACAAGGTTTTAAACCTAACGACAAATATACGATGAATCTTTGAATAATCGGGCAAGGTAGGGGGAGAAAAACAGTTTCATTGGCATGAAACAATAGTTCCCTCGGCGGGGAACTGGAGTTTCCTTAGAGGGAAACTTTTGTTCCATGCCTATGGAACAGGTTCCGGTTAACCGAGTTTGCGCCTGTAGTATTGCGGAGAGATACCGGTGTGCTTCTTGAAATACCGACCGAAAAACGATTGGTCCGGAAACTGGAGGCGGTTGGCTATTTCCTGTATGCTTAGGTCGGTCGATTCCAACAATACCTTTATTTCGAGTATGACATGCTTGTCGATGATGTTTTTTGCCGTCTCTCCGGCAACGGTCTGCGCAATGGCCGATAGATATCGGGGAGTGATGAACATCTTTTGGGCGTAGAATGATACTTCACGCTGGTTGAGGCAGTGTTTGTGTATTAATTGGATGAACCGTTTGAACAATTCTTCCTGCCGGCTGATTCCTTCCGGGCGGTTCTGCTCGAAGATGCGGTGTGTTTTATCATAAATGTCCAAAAGGAAACTTTGTATGTAGTTGCGAAGGATTTGCAGTCGGAAACAGTTTTCTTTATCCTTATAGAGATCTTCCAGTGCGATGATGAGTCCGTTAATGGTACGTGTACGCTCGACTGGTAGCGTGACGACCGGATTCTCTTTCAGAAAATGAAAAAAAGAAGGATCGAGCCGGACTGTCGCTTCTTGGAAAAACGCATTGGAAAATGTTATATAAGAGATGGAGAGATCTGGACTGGCATATGAATAATTGATGATGCTGTTGGGTAGGAATATGATCTGTGTATTAGGTATGATGTCATATTCCAACAAGTCGATTTCGATCCGGGCTTCTCCGCTATGGCAGAAAAAGATGCAGGCATCTTCCAGTTTGAAAAGATGGTGGGGCATATCGGAACAATTGATTGTCCCGACGAAAAAGGGATCTTCGGCGGTTGTGCGTAAAACTTCCATTTTATTCTTGTTTTGGTTACAAATATACCGGTTTCTTCTTGAAATAAAGAAGATATGTTCCTATTTTGAACAATATGGGCTAACTCTTGAACTCTGTCGCTTGACAAATCACCTTTACCTTTGCCGCGAATTAAAGATTGGAAAATGATAATGATGAACAAAAGATGGATGCAACTTTTAGGTATGATCAGTTGCGCAGCGTTAGTGGTGTCTTGCAAGCAAGCACCATCGGTAGAAATGGAAGCGGAGTATGCGGTATTACAGGTACAACCTTCCGATAAAGTAATCTCCACTACTTATTCGGCGACAATCCGTGGGCGGCAGGATATCGACATCTATCCGCAAGTATCAGGCTTTATAACTAAACTATGCGTAGAGGAAGGGCAGATGGTCCGTCGTGGGCAAGTGATGTTCGTGATCGATCAGGTTCCCTATCAAGCAGCTTTGCAGACTGCGGAGGCAAATGTGGAGGCTGCTACGGCTTCACTGGCGACAGCCAAGCTGACTTACGACAGTAAAAAGGAACTTCGTGCCCGCAACGTAGTTTCTGATTTCGACTTGAAGACAGCCGAGAACAGTTGGCTAAGTGCTAAAGCACAATTGGCCCAGATGAAAGCCCAGGAGTTGAGTGCCCGTAACAACCTCTCCTATACGGAAGTGAAAAGCCCGTGTGACGGAGTGGTCGGGACTTTACCTTATCGCGTCGGGGCGTTGGTGAGTGCCAGTTTGCCACAGCCGCTGACTACGGTTTCGGATAACTCGGATATGTATGTGTACTTTTCGATGACAGAGAACCAATTGCTTGCTCTGACACGGCAATATGGTTCGAAAGCCGAAGTCTTGAAAGAGATGCCGGAGGTAGAGTTGATGTTGAACGACCAATCGATGTATGAAGAAAAAGGAAAGATCGAAACCATCAGCGGCGTAGTCGACCGGAATACCGGGACAGCCAGCCTCCGGGCCGTGTTCCCGAACGAAAAAGGCTTGCTGTATAGTGGCACATCAGGGAATGTCGTCCTGCCGGTATCTAAGAAGGGAAGCCTGGTCATTCCGCAATCTACCACATTCGAAATACAGGATAAGGTGTATGTCTATAAAGTGGTGGACGGCAAGGCACAGTCCGCACCTGTCAGTGTGACTCGTGTGAACGGCGGCCAGGAGTATATTGTCGACGACGGATTACAAGCCGGTGATGTGATTGTTGCAGAAGGCGTCGGTTTGCTGCGTGAAGGAACTCCTATTAAAATAAAACAAAACTAAGAGAAGAAAATGAATTTAAGAACCTTTATAGAACGCCCTATCCTGTCGGCTGTTATCTCTATTTCGATAGTCGTTGTGGGCATTATCGGGCTTTTTACATTGCCCGTAGAACAATATCCCGATATTGCACCACCTACAATCCAAGTGAGTACGACTTATTTCGGGGCGAGTGCGGAAACCTTGCTGAAGAGTGTTGTCGCCCCGTTGGAAGAGGCGATAAACGGCGTCGAGGATATGACATATATGACTTCGTCGGCCTCTAATGCAGGTACGGTCAGCATTACCGTTTACTTCAAGCAAGGGACAGATCCGGATATGGCAGCCGTCAATGTGCAGAACCGTGTATCGAAGGCAACCGGCCAGTTGCCGGCCGAGGTAACGCAGGTCGGTATTACGACTTCCAAGCGGCAAACCAGTATCTTGCAGATGTTTTCACTGTACAGTCCGGATGATTCGTATGACGAGAAGTTTCTCTCCAATTATATCAGTATCAACCTGAAACCGTCCATTCTCCGTATACAGGGTGTCGGCGACATGATGATCATGGGAGGCGACTACAGTATGCGTATCTGGATGAAGCCGGATGTTATGGCCCAGTACAAACTGATCCCTTCGGATGTGACGCAGGTGCTTGCCGAACAGAACATCGAGTCGGCAACCGGATCGTTTGGCGAGAATTCGGATGAAACTTACCAGTATACCATGAAATATAAAGGCCGCCTGATCACCCCCGAAGAGTTCGGTGAAATCGTGATCCGTTCGACCGAGGACGGTGAAGTTTTGAAGCTGAAGACTATCGCTGACATCGAGATGGGTGAAGAAACCTACGCCTATCATGGCGGTATGGACAGCCATCCCGGTGTTTCCTGTATGATCTTCCAAACTGCCGGTTCAAATGCTACGGAAGTAAACCAGAATATCGATGCTTTTCTGGAAGAAGCGCGGAAAGATTTGCCAAAGGGTGTGGAGCTGACTCAGGTGATGAGTTCCAATGACTTCCTGTTCGCTTCTATTCATGAGGTGGTAAAGACCTTATTCGAAGCTATCCTGTTGGTGATCTTGGTGGTGTATGTGTTTTTGCAGGATATCCGTTCGACGGTTATTCCGTTGGTGGGAATCGTGGTTTCACTGATCGGTACGTTTGCGTTTATGTCGATTGCCGGGTTCAGTATCAATCTGATTACCTTGTTTGCATTGGTATTGGTGATCGGGACTGTGGTGGACGATGCGATTGTCGTCGTCGAAGCGGTGCAGGCGCGATTCGATGTCGGATACCGCTCTTCTTATATGGCCAGTATCGATGCGATGAAAGGGATCAGTAATGCCGTTATCACTTCTTCACTGGTGTTTATGGCAGTGTTTATTCCGGTTTCGTTCATGAGCGGGACTTCGGGAACGTTCTATACTCAGTTCGGTTTGACAATGGCAGTAGCAGTCGGAATATCGGCAGTCAATGCACTGACGTTGAGTCCGGCGCTCTGTGCCCTTTTCCTGAAACCCTATATCAACGAAGACGGTACGCAGAACAATAATTTTGCCGCCCGTTTCCGTAAAGCCTTTAATGTAGCGTTCGATTCGATGGTCGAGAAGTATAAGAAAGGAGTTCTGTTTTTTATCAAACGGAAGTGGATGGTCTGGTCGCTGCTTGCTTGCTCGATTGTGCTGTTGGCCTTTCTGATGAACACGACGAAAACGAGTTTGGTGCCCGATGAAGATCAGGGTGTCGTATTTGTAAAGGTCGGTAGGGCTGCCGGTAGCTCACTAAAGACGACAGACGATGTGATGAAGCGCATCGAACAGCGTTTAGAGGGTATCCCGCAGGTATTGCATGTCCAGAAAGTTTCCGGTTATGGTCTGTTGGCCGGACAGGGGAACTCTTTCGGGATGTTGATTCTGAAACTCAAACCGTGGGACGAACGCACGGGTAAGGGGGAAGATGTGCAAGCCGTTATCGGACAAGTCTATGGCATGACGGCGGACATAAAGGACGCCAGTGTCTTCGCCATCTCTCCGGGAATGATTCCCGGTTATGGTATGGGTAACGCGTTGGAATTGCATATGCAGGATAAGCAAGGTGGCGATATCGGTACGTTCTTCGCGACGACACAGCAATATTTAGAGGTACTGAACCAGCGTCCTGAAATCTCGATGGCTTACTCTACTTTTGATGTCCGTTATCCGCAATGGACCGTTGAAATCGATGCCTCGAAGTGCAAGCGTGCCGGGATAACGCCGGATGCGGTGCTCAGCACGCTGTCGGGTTACTATGGAGGACAATATGTCTCTAACTTCAACCGTTTTTCCAAAGTGTATAAAGTGATGATACAAGCTGATCCGAAATACCGTGTCGACGAGGCTTCCCTGGATAACATCTTCGTACGCATGTCCAATGGGGAAATGTCGCCGCTCAGTCAGTTCGTGACATTGACACGCAGTTACGGCGCGGAATCCCTGAGCCGTTTCAATATGTACAACTCCATAGCCGTGAATGCGATGCCGGCAGAAGGCTACAGTACCGGTGACGCCATCCGTGCCGTGAAGGAAACTGCCGAGCAGGCCCTTCCGAAAGGGTACGGTTATGATTTCGGAGGAATCACCCGTGAAGAGAATACGCAGAGTAATACGACCATTATCATTTTCGGTATTTGCTTCCTCATGATCTATCTGATCCTGAGTGCGCTTTACGAAAGTTTCCTGATTCCGTTCGCGGTATTGTTGGCTGTCCCGTTCGGCCTGGCCGGATCTTTCCTATTTGCAAAAATGATGGGCTTGGAGAATAATATATACTTGCAGACAGGTTTGATCATGCTGATTGGTTTGATCTCCAAGACTGCCATCCTGCTGACGGAGTACGCTGCCGAGCGCCGTAAAGCCGGTATGAGCCTGACCTCTGCCGCCCTTTCTGCTGCTAAAGCCCGTTTGCGTCCGATTCTGATGACAGCCGGAACAATGATATTCGGATTGTTGCCCTTGATGGTGGCTACGGGAGTAGGAGCCAACGGTAATAGCTCCTTGGGTACGGGTACGGTCGGAGGTATGCTGATCGGTACGCTGGCATTGCTGTTTGTCGTACCTTCTTTGTTCATCGTGTTCCAATATTTACAAGAGAAGGTTCGTCCCATCCAGTTTCAGCCAGCTTCCGATTGGCAGATCCAGGAAGAATATGTGGAAGCAAAGAGTGAGAGAGAGCGTCACATAGAAAGTAAAAACGAAGAGAAAAAATGAGAAAAGAGATTCTAATCATAATTGTCGCAGCGTTCGCACTGAATAGCTGCGGCATCTATACGAAATACAAGCCGGTGACCGAAGTCCCGGAAGACCTTTATGGGGAAGAGGTAGCGGCAAGCGACAGCACGGACAATCTTGGTAATCTTGGCTGGCGGGAAGTCTTCACCGATCCGTATCTCCGTGAATTGATCGAGCAGGGTTTGCAGAGCAATACCGATCTCCAGTCCGCACAGTGGCGTGTTAAGGAAGCCGAGGCCACGCTAATGTCCGCCAAGCTGGCTTTTCTGCCCTCGTTTGCTCTTGCCCCACAAGGAACAGTGAGCAGTTTCGATGGAGGCAAGGCGACACAGACCTATTCCGTGCCCGTCACGGCCAGTTGGGAGTTAGATATTTTCGGGCGTATGCGTAATGCCAAGTCCCAGGCGGAGGCGTTGCTCGAACAAAGCCATGACTACAGACAGGCGGTCCGGACGCAGCTTATAGCCAGTATTGCCAATGTCTACTACACATTGCTGATGCTGGATGAGCAACTTGCGATCTCGGAGCGTACACGGCAATCGTGGAAGGAAACCGTCGATGCTACACGCGCCTTGATGGATGCTGGTTTGGCAAACGAAGCTGCCGTATCGCAGATGGAGGCTACCTATTATAGTATTTCCACTTCGCTACTCGACTTGAAAGAGCAGATCAACCAGACGGAAAACAGCCTGTCGCTTCTGTTGGCGGAAAGTCCACGCAGTGTCGAACGTGGCAAGTTGGAAAGACAAACATTGCCGGATCATCTTGCCGTAGGCATTCCGGTGCAAATGCTTTCAAACCGTCCAGATGTGCGTCGTGCGGAACATTCGCTCGAAAGCGCTTTCTATGCAACCAATCAGGCACGTTCCGCGTTCTATCCGTCCATTGTTTTAGGCGGTAGTGCCGGATGGACAAATTCGGCCGGAAGCATGATCATAAATCCGGGAAAATTTCTTGCAACGGCTATCGGATCGCTTACCCAGCCTTTGTTCAATCGAGGAGCGAATATTGCTCAGTTGAAGATTGCCAAAGCACAACAGGAGGAAGCCAAGTTAAGTTTCCAGCAGGCCCTTCTCAATGCCGGATCAGAGGTGAACGATGCGTTGGTGAAGTATCAGACTGCTCGTGATAAAGCCGGACTTTTCGAAAAACAGATTGCTTCGCTTGAAAAAGCATACGAAAGCACCTCTTTGACGATGCTGTACGGAAATACGACCTATTTAGAGGTCCTGACGGCCCAACAAAGTTTGCTGAGTGCACAATTGACACAAGTGGCAAACCGTTTTATGGAAATACAAGGTGTTATTAATCTGTATCAGGCATTGGGAGGCGGAAGAGAGTAGTAGTCTTTTGAGGTGCTTAGTTTATTACTGGGGGTGTGTAAGCAGACTTGGGGGATGTCAAAACAGTCTTGTTCTTGCATCCCGCGTGGGATCGCATAAAAGCAGGCCGTATAAACATTTGATTGATAAGGCCTGTTCTTTTGCGTCCCCGCGCGGGACACGGGGACAAGTTACATTTTGACACACCACCGATTGTTTTAAAAGATTTGTTTTTCTGTTCATTTCATTCCTGAAGTGCTGCCTGTAACTTATCGACCGCCCTGTCGATTGTCGGTTCACTCTTCAATAGTTGCATGAATTTGCTGCCGATAATAGCTCCAGATGAGTTAGTAGCTGCTGCATCGAAGGTTGCTTTGTTCGATATGCCGAAACCGACCAGGCGCGGATTCCGGAGTTTCATCCCGTTGATGCGGTGGAAATAAGCCTGCTTCTGCTCGTTGAAACTCTGCTGTGCTCCGGTAGTGGAGGCGCTCGACACCATGTAGATGAAACCGCTTGTATGTTCATCGATCAGGCGGATGCGTTCTTCGGAGGTTTCAGGTGTGATGAGCATGATCATTTTGAGGTTATTCCGTTCGGCGATGGCTTTATACTCTTTCATATAATCGGCAAAAGGCAGGTCCGGAATGATCATACCGTCCACACCTGTCAGTGCACATTTCCGGCAGAATGCTTCGAAGCCATATTGCATGATCGGATTCAGATAGCCCATCAGGATAATCGGGATATGCACATCCTGACGGATATCTTCTAACTGTTCGAACAGAACATGCAATGACATCCCGTTTCGTAACGCGGCAGTAGAGGCTTCCTGGATCACGGGGCCGTCTGCCATCGGGTCGGAGAAGGGAATACCGATCTCTACCATGTCTATTCCTTTGTCCTCTAACTCTTTTAATATCTTCGTCGTATCATCCAGGTTCGGATATCCGGCGGTGAAGAAGACGGATAGGATTCCATTCTTCTTTGTGTTGAATAAATTTGTGATACGGTTCATCTTTTGATTTCAGATTTATGAATTATGATTTTGAATTTCTTTTAAAAACTCCTTTAGCTTTTCTATGTCTTTCCGCCCCGGCTCGATCTCGAATCCGCTATTCAGATCGATCCCGGCAAAGCGGGGATGCCGGAAAGAGCGTATTGCCTCGACACTTTCCGGCCGGATACCTCCGCTTAACAGAAAAGGTGTCTCTCCCTGATAAGCTTCAAGTATGGACCAATCGAATTGCTTGCCGGAACCTCCATAACTGTTGCTTTTGGTATCGAAGAGGAAGTAATCGACACGCCCTTCATAATCGGTAGTTTGTTCAAGATCGCAAGCTGTTGCAATCTGAAATGCCTTGATCAGCGAGTAACCACGCTTTTGCAAGGCATGGCAATCGTCCGGTGTCTCATTTCCGTGCAGTTGCAGGTAATCGAGTCGGAACAATGCCGCTGTTTCCACCAACTCTTCGAAGGAAGTGTTGACAAAAACACCGACCTTTTTTAATGGACAATTGATAATTGACAATTGACAATCGGAATACCGCTTGCTGCCATTGTCAATAGTTAATTGTCCATTGTTAGTTATTCTTCGTGGACTTCTCGCGAAAAATATCAGTCCTATCCAGTCAACCCCTAAGGCTGCAACTTCCCGTATATTTTCGGGATCACGCATTCCGCATACTTTGATGATCATGATAATCCTTCTATGAATTGTGCGAGAGTGTCGCCTGGTACATCGGTTTTCATGAATGTCTCTCCGATCAGGAATCCACGAAAACCGGCTTCTCTGAGCTTCGATACGGTGGTTGTGGTCGAAAGACCGCTTTCTGATACTAACAAAGGAGAAAGATTTCTTTCACGAGCGACCGTTTGCATTGCTTTTGCCAGACGGAAGGAGTTTTCCACATCAGTATGAAATGTTCCGAGGTTGCGGTTATTCACTCCCAGCATATCGACAAATGGATTGAGGTGGTCAAGTTCTTCTTCGGAATGGATTTCCAACAGTACTTCCATGTTGAGGGTATGAGCTAACTTTGCAAACATAAGGCATTGTTCCGGGGTAAGGCAGGCGGCAATCAACAGGACGGCATCGGCACCCATCACGCGTGCTTGATAGAGTTGATATTCGTCAATGATGAAGTCCTTCCTCAATAAGGGCAGGCCCACCAGGCTACGTGCTTTGCAAAGGTCACCTAAGGAACCCCCGAAAAAGTTCGAATCGGTCAGGACAGAGCAGGCGGAAGCGCCTCCCTTCTCATAGGCGGGCAAGACATCGGCTATAGCTGCATCGGGATGTAACCAGCCTTTCGAAGGACTTTTTCTCTTAAACTCGGCAATGATGCCCGATGAAGATGCTGCGAGAGCCGCCCGCATGGAACGGGCAGGATGTTCGAGTCGTTCACCGTCCAACCCCAGTAAGGTCTGCAACCGGACAGCTTGTTTTTGTCGCTCCACTTCGATACGCTTATTCGCTATAATATCTTGTAATATATCTTTCATATTCGTTGTTTCATTGTAATTTGTCATTCAAACTGATAAACGTATTGAATGTCTGCAATGCTTTACCACTTTCCAATGCTTCTCGGGCTTCGTCCAGACATTCAGCGATTCTCTTTTCCGGGCAGATGACTTGGATGGCGAAAGCAGAGTTGGCGATTACGCAATTCTTTTGTGCAGGAGTCGCTCGGTTATTCAGGACATCGTCAAAGATGCGGGCTGCTTCGGCGACTGTCTCACCGCCATCCAGTTCCGCTTCCGTTGTGCGGGAGAAACCTAACATTTCCGGTGTGTAGAGCTTCTCTTTTTCCGGCATTGCTACCTTAAATTCTGCAGTCAGCGAGATTTCGTCATACCCGTCGAGGCTATGTACAACGGCAAAACGCGTTCCGCTCTCCTGATAGGTATAGCTGTAAAGCCTGAGCAATGGCAGGTTGTACACACCTAACAACTGGTAGGCTGGCATTACCGGATTGACCAGCGGGCCGAGCATGTTGAAGAAGCGTTCGAAGTTGGTGGCGTATGTGTTGAGGTCGACGCCCGTGTCCTGGAAGGAGATGCAGTCGCCCGAGAAGGGCTGGTCGCGGGAGGTCTCCATGGAGAGTGCAATGCGGATTTCGGAGGCGTAGATCTTGGCCGCGTCGGGACGCGAGCAGAAGATGGCGATCGAGGCGCAGAATTGGTCGGGCTCGCAATCCGCCGTCTGCACGGCATTTGTAAGGAGCGGGTAGATGCGGAAGGGCGAGAGCTGCTGCTCGAAGAAGTCGAGTCCCTTGACGAGGGGCATGGGTTCCGTGAAGATCGTCTGGCAGGACGCGATGTTGGACTTGAGGGCCTCCTGCATGTCGAACGCAAACGGATTCTTGAGGATCTGGTTGGGATCGAAGTGGCCGCTGACGCAGAACTCGGGGTGGCGCGTGGTGTCCCACCAGCGGTAGGGATGCACGACGGCGAGCTCGCCCGCAGGCACGGTTACGGTGATGACGAGGTGGCGCAGGTAGAGGCCGTAGATGCGTTCGTTCTCAAGCGCGGCGATGGGGTCATCCTCGCCTTCGGGTACGTCGAGGTGTTCCTTGGTGTAGAGGGTTCCCTTGCATTCGGCCATCGCACGCGTGAGCCTGCCCGCCGTCTCGGTATCGTTGGCGGGCCCTTGATTGCTGCGGAGCATTTCATGGAAGATCGTGATCTTGGCCTTCGGGTTGATGTAGTGCTTCTTGAGGATCTCGACAACCTTGTCGGCGGTTTCCTGCGAGAGCGTGACGTTGGGGCAGGCGGTCTTGAAGAACGTGCTCATCATCAGGCCGACCATCAGCATCGATGTGGACTCGGTCGGGGTCTTGTATTCGTACTTCACCTCGGAGAGCATGCCGTAGAAGTTCCCGCGGGCCTCGTTGGCGACGGAAGGATGCTGGGCCTCGATCTTGTCGAAGACTTCGTTGGCCATGATGTAGAAGTCGTCGGAGAGCGGCTTCTCGAGGATCGTGCGCAGACGCTGCTCGAGGATGTCACGGTCGGCGAGGGTCGTATAGGCCGTCAGGCGGTTGAGGATGAAGCTGAGTTCGCGGCGCTGGGCCGCAAGATGTGAAGAGCGTGCCATGAATGAAGGTCATGCGGCAGCCGGTTGCGGGCGCCGCGGAAAGCGGGATGGGGACGGCCGCTGCGGCGGCTTCCCCGAAAAGCGTTGTGCAGGAGATTCTAACGGATTTGGCCTGCACGGACTGCATTCGGGTCGGATGTGAAAAGAGGAGCGCGAGGCTCCTCTTTTCAATCGTGGCAGGCCTGAAGCGGTCAGGCGGGATTGCGCACGGCGGCCTGGACTTCGTCGAAGGTCTTCGCGATGCTCTTGGAGGGAGCCTTGTCGAGAAGGCTCACGACGACGATGGCGATGAGGGCGAAGACGAAGCCCGGAAGGATTTCGTAGAGGCCGAGCCAGGCGTAGTGGTTCCAGACGAGGACCGTGACGGCGCCGGTGATCATGCCCGCGAGCGCGCCGTTGCGCGTCATGCGGCGCCACCAGAGCGACATGATGATGACGGGGCCGAAGGCCGCGCCGAAGCCCGCCCAGGCGAATGAGACCACCCGGAAGACAGAGCTGTCCGGGTCTCGGGCCAGGAATGCTGCGATCAGGGAGATGACCACCATGGTGCTCCGGGCCACCAGCACGCTCTTCTTTCCGCTGATCTTCAGGTGGAAGAACTCTACCGCCAGGTTCTGGGAGACAGAGGAGGAGGCGGCCAGCAGCTGGGAGTCGGCAGTGGACATGGTGGCGGCCAGGATACCCGCCAAGATCACGCCGGCCAGCAGAGCGGCTGGAACACCGTAGCAGCTGATCAGGTTGGCGATCTGTACGATGATTGTCTCCGCGTCGGACAGCTGCTCCATGGCCCCCGCTTTTGTCATGCCGTTGCCTACCACACCGATAAACACCGCCACGCCCATGGA
>ENA-OPCE01001882-OPCE01001882.1-human-gut-metagenome-genome-assembly--contig:-NODE-1882-length-11876-cov-2.187040_pt1 | contig 11876 bp, 8 predicted proteins | sample MGYA00241247_ERZ501474 | MGnify/ENA primary metagenome ERZ501474 (study PRJEB25962, sample SAMEA2042572) | human gut metagenome | biome: human gut; feature: human-associated habitat; material: faeces... | reverse complement strand
TCCAGTCTTCCAATGGAGAAAACACCAGTTCGTTAGCCATCGTCTCATTCGGACTCAGAAGTTCTCTAACTCTCTTTTTTTCATAATAAGCCATGGTACGAGCACGACGTTGACTTTCAGCTTTTCGCGTGCCTAATACCATGATTATTTCTCCATGTTCTGCAATAGCAGATTTAACGAAATTATTGACCGGTTGAATTTTTAAACGATCTGTACACCAACGCAGCTTTTTACGAGGAAAAGGGTAACCTCTTCCCAAAAAATTCACCCAAAAAGTATTATTCACATCTGGCGTAAGACGGTGAGTAACAAATGGAAGTCCATCCCTCTCTGCAGCTTCATCCATAGTTCTGAGAGATTTTTCTACCCACTTTTCAATCACCGGTGATTCAACCAGCGTATCAGTATTAATGATGTGCACAGTTTTATGGAGTTGATATTTAGGCAATCCCCTAAGGGCAAGCCATACCAACTGCACTGTAGCTGTACTATCCTTTCCACCGGAATATCCAATAACCCACGGAATATCATCAGCAAGATAAAGGGATTTCACCGTCTCCATCAATCCATTAACAGAGTCTCTGGTTATAGTCACATTCTGTTTGTTTATTGTATTATCAATAGCCATGTTCAAACCTTCTATTCAAAATTACTTGTAAAAACCTCTTCTGCATGCCGTTCATCATCAGTCAATGGCAATTCGATATATTTTTTTATCACATTCCCGGCAAGCATAATGGCTTCTGCATTATTAATCATTCTGCCATTACTTCTAATTACCCGCAGCCGCCAGTCGTCAGAACTTCGTTTCCAATTTATTCGTGCTATACGCGGTATTACATCCTTTATGTTATATTCTTTGTGATGATAAAGATACGAGCCCACTCTACCAAACGCTTGAATTACGACTGCTTGTGTAGCTATATATTGTTCTCTTAACTCTTTCTTGCTGATCACTTTATCATTCATCTCCTGCCAGGGTTGCATATATGCTGTAACAGTTTCCCAGTACAGCTTTAAAAACTCTGCAAAAGCTTCATCAGGCTCTCCACGTCTTAAAATCTTTTTGTTTGTTGTATAGAAAGTGTTCAACGTAAAAAGAGAGGATGAGAATTTTCCAAGATTATCACGTTCTTTATCAACATATTCGTTTAAAAATGGAATAGCAGCGATCACATTCCTTGTAATAACCGCCAGTTGATCTCTTGAATCATATAATTCTGCAATAGAGTTTGATGTTTTTACAGCATGTTTATTAAGGTCTGTAAACATCTGTTGGCTTCTCGATAAGCCAATATCTTCGTAGAAGACAACCGATATCGTTTCATCCCCAAGTTCTGGTTTTTCCTCTAGCGCCGATAGTATAGCTGCCTTCCTGTGTTGACCGTCATTGATTAAAAATTTGGCATCCATATCCACTTCAAGGATCCCCGTATCTTCATCGTTTTGTGACAAAAAATGGAATTCTCCGTCAATGGATGCTGCCAAAGCAGAAAAAACATATGAATCCCTGTTATCTAAAATGTACTTGCGGATTTCCGGGATCCTAGCCTCGTTCAATTTTCTTTGAGCTCTATATTCAGGGAGAACATATTCTTCATCATTTGGAAACAATTTTCCCAACATTTTAAGCGGCACCATACCTATAAAATATCTTCTACCAGCTTGTATTCCTCTTACAACAGGAAATCGATAACAGTAGTTCATGAGAAACCTCCATATTAATAGCACCTACTTAAGTAGTATACTTAAGTAGGTGCTGCTTGTCAAGACTCGGGGTAATCTTGATTATTAATCTTCATCAAAAAGGACAAGTTCATCTAGCGGTAAAGCATTAATCTCAAAATTCCGCCCCTCAACTGTGGAAACCAGAAAATTCTTGATATTTTCCATAGATTCCAATAAAGTACTCCCCACCAGTTCCGCTAGCTTTGTAACACCAAAATTCGCATACTGTGTCAAAAATGTAACTTTGTTAAATTCAGTCTTCTCACCAAACGCCAATTCCAACCGCTCTTCCTCTGTAAACGTTTCTGTCAATGTAGAAAGAATCGCTGCCTGAAAATAAAAGTCCAGTTTTCCATTATCGTTGTTATTAATAACATTACGGGGAACGCTTTTTGGCTCCTCCCCATTTTCTTCTGGTGTCTCTATGCGTTTGTCATACATAATCCCAATTGCAAGACTGAGCATAAACAGACTGTAGTGCGTTCTGGTTTTGAAGATATCAGAAAGCCCTGTGATTGCCTTATTCCAGGCAGTTCCCTTTAATTGAATATCAGATGTTATTTCCACAGCTTACCCTCCTCAATCCTAGCAATGTTCTTTTCCTCATTACTTTGAATGGTCCAAACTCTTCCAATACTGTCAGGCGAAAAGACATCATGCAGATCGTCTTTTGAAAACACGATTACCTGAGGCGCAAACTGCGGCAACATATTTACTACATTCTGCCTCTGATCAGGATCCAATTTAGAAAATGGGCCATCCAAAATCAGCGGATATTCTTTTCCTTTAAAACTCGGATCATCTTTAAGCATTTTAAGGATTCCGCCGATATAAGCAAACGATACAACCGCAAACTGTCCCTCGGATTTCGACTCATCATTAAAACTGTCTGTAACTCGAACAGCAAATTCTCTCGAAACAGAAACTGTTCTTCTACTGGTTAGCATGTCATCCAACAGCAACTGAATGTTCTCCTCAAGCTTTTTGCTGTATTCTATTGCTGCCGTTTCAAGCTTGTCAGAAAAATGTTTTACCACAGCCTGCATAATTTCTATTTTTGTTCGATTACTCTATTGATGAAAAATATGTTCAGGATGGCTTATTTACTAACGTATTGAAAATATCACATAATTGTCCGGTTTCATTTTTTCGTTCGAATTGCTCGATTTGAAAGCTCAAGCTAGGTAAAACACCTGAGGAAAGACGTGACAATAAAATGAAAATTTCTTCTTCATTGTGGTGAGCGATACAAAACCCGGAATTCGTGGTTTTGATAATTTCACCGGCTTCTCCTGTGGGATCCCCTAAGCAAAGAATCGGTTTACGGGTTCCTAAATATTCAAAAATTTTACCGGGGACAATACCTTTGCCATTAGCGACCTGATTGATCACTAATAACAAAAGATCGGATTGTTGCAATTCTGCAATAGAAGCAATATGAGGCATATAAGGTTTGAGTATCACTTTGTTGCCCAGGTTCAGCTGCTGTATTTCCTGTTTCAATTCCGGGCATGTATTCCCGATAAATTGTAATTTTATATTGGAATCTTCTAAGCGGCTGAGAGCACGTAATAAAGCATGGGGTATTCTGTCCTCGGATAGTTCCCCCGTGTAAGTGATCAGGAAATCCTCTGTGTTCTTGGACTTTGGCTTTGGGAAATCACTCGGATCATAACCGTTATAGATGACTTCGATTTTCCGGTCGACATGTGTTTTGATACATGTCGCGTAGTCGTTGGCCGCAGCAACAAGTCGGTCGGCAGAACGGAAAACCGATTTTTCAAAATGACTGTCGATTTTTCTTGTCAACCAGGTACGTTTGTAAGATTGATAATGAACCAATTCAGACCAGGGATCCCTGAAATCTGCAACCCATTTAATCTTATTCTGTTTAGCTATTTTTTGTGCTATAAGCTGTAAACTGTGTGGAGGAGAAGAAGAATAAATCAAATCGATGTGCTCTTGTTCGATGATTTTTTTTGCTGCTTTAACTGCATAGGCATACCATCCGATCCGGGCATCGGGAATGAATAAATTCAGGCGTATCCATTTGGCTAAACGTTCAACGAAAGTTTTATCCTTTTGGCCAAAAACATTGGCATTATTATGTGTATTTCCTTTTTTACCGGTTAACATCCGGTAAAGTTGGAAGGGTTGGAAAGCTTTTGTTTTATATACCTGTATGTTATCCGGAATTTCTTGGATCAGTGAAGGATCGATAGCCGGATATTCCCCGTTTTCAACAGTTAATATAACAGGTTCCCAACCGAAAAACCTCATGTATTTTACGAATTTCAGAGTCCTCTGTATAGCCGGTCCTCCAGCTGGTGGCCAATAATAAGTAACAATTAAAACTTTTTTCAATTCAGACATTGGGTCGATTCTATATTGACGTAGCAAAGTTAAAATAATAATAATACATATCATATTTCTTTGTCTTTACAATCCTGATTTTCCAAATGAAAAAATATTCTTTACCTTTGGAAAAATTAGGAATTGGATTTATGCCTTATTTGTCATTGATCGTACCCGTATATAATCGTCCGCAAGAGGTTCAGGAATTGTTGGAAAGTCTGGCGGCTCAGGATAGCCGTGATTTTGAAATCATTATTGTCGAAGATGGTTCGACAGTACGTTGTGACCGGATCGTGGAGCAGTATAAGTCTGCTATCGATATCAAGTATTTTTTTAAAGAAAATAGCGGACCTGGCCTGAGCCGGAATTATGGTGCCGAAAGAGCCGAAGGGAAATATGTGGTCTTTCTCGATTCGGATTGTATTATTCCCCGGCAATATACTCAGGTGGTACGGCAAGCTTGCCAGGAGGCCGGTGTAGATGCTTTCGGAGGACCCGACCGGGCACACGATTCTTTTACGAATATACAAAAAGCCATTAATTATTCGATGACCTCCTTTTTTACTACGGGAGGTATACGGGGACAAAAACAGTCGATGGAAAAATTTCATCCCCGGAGTTTTAACATGGGTTTTTCCCAGGAGGTGCTGAAAGCTACCGGGGGATTCTCCGGTCTGCGTTTTGGGGAGGATATCGATATGAGTATCCGCATCATGGCTGCCGGATTTAAAACCTGTCTGTTGCCCGAGGCCTATGTTTTTCATAAACGCCGAACTTCTTTCCGAAAGTTTTTCAAGCAGGTGTATAATTCGGGTATGGCCCGGATCAATCTGTACCTTTTACACCCCCATTCTTTGAAATTGGTGCATTTCCTGCCGGCTTGTTTTGTTATCGGTTGTTTGTTGTGCTTGTTGGGAGGGATATTTTTTTCTTGGTATTGCCTGCTTCCTTTGCTCTTATTAATATTTGTCTTTTTTATCGATTCTTGGCGGTTGAATAAAAGTATAAAGGTCGCGTTTTTGTCGATTGTGGCTGCTTTTATTCAGTTATTTGCCTATGGAATAGGTTTCATTCATGCCGTTTTTGCAGCTTTGATATTGAAAAGACCGGTGAAAGGCATGTTTGTGCGGAATTTCTATAAATGAAGAAAACTTCCTGCCTGATTATACTGGTTTTCAGGGACGAAGTTCCGCCGGTCAGAAATCTGTAAAATTTCACCTGCCCGGGTTTTCGGAGCTCACGAATCAGGCTTGTAAAACCGTTCCTCTTCTTTATAAAATCCTTTTGAAATAGGCGATGGTTTCCTTTAATCCGCCTTCTAATTCAATTGCCGGCATCCAGTCCAGCTTCGATTGAGCCAGGGTGATATCCGGTTTACGTTGGGTCGGATCGTCTGAGGGGAGAGGCTGAAATACAATCTTCGATTTGGAATTTGTCAACCGCAGCACAGTTTCTGCTAACTGTAAAATTGTGAATTCACAAGGATTTCCCAAGTTTACGGGCCCGGTGAAATCATCTCCCGTATCCATCATTTTTATCATGCCTCGAATGAGATCGTCTACATATTGGAAACTACGGGTTTGCCGGCCATTTCCGTAGATCGTGAGGTCTTTATCCTGTAGAGCCTGGACAATAAAGTTCGAAACGACGCGGCCATCCTGGGGATGCATATTCGGGCCGTATGTATTGAAGATACGGATAATCTTGATCTTTACCTTATATTGCCGGTGATAATCCATAAAAATGGTCTCTGCACAGCGTTTACCTTCGTCGTAACAGGAACGGATACCGATGGGATTTACATTTCCCCAATAATATTCAGCTTGCGGATGGATTTGCGGATCTCCGTATACCTCACTGGTCGATGCTTGCATGACCTTACACTTTACCCGATTGGCTAGCCCCAGAACATTGATGGCTCCCATAACCGACGTGTTGATGGTTCGGATAGGATCGTACTGATAATGGATGGGTGAAGCCGGACAAGCCAGATTATAAATCTCATCTACTTCTGCATAGAAGGAATTCATGATATCGTGGCGGATGACTTCAAAATAAGGATGCTGGATAAGAGGAAGTATGTTTTCTTTATTTCCTGTGAAGTAATTGTCCAGGCAAAGAACCTCATTTCCTTCATCTAGTAGACGCTTACAAAGGTGTGAACCGATAAAGCCGGCACCGCCGGTAATTAATATCCTTTTTTTCATGAAAATAGGGTTAAAAAAAACAGGAAGAGTCGTACTCACTCCTCCTGTTTTTTTCATATTTATGCTTTCTATCAATAGAATTTGTATCTCTGGTCAATTATTTCGCCATTTTTCAAGATAGCTTGAATAGCCTGATAGTTCGCACGATACATATTACTTTGTTGTAAGGCTTGTTTGCTTTGAGCGACCATATCCGGTGTTACCTCTTCGGTTGTCCGGTTGTTGACCAGGATCAGATATACCCCCTGATTTCCTTCGATCGGTTCGGAGATCTTTCCTTGTTCGGTTATGCTGGAAGCAGCGATTACTTTAGGTTCGATTCCTGCTCCCGGAATTTGGAAAGAATTGAATGAAATTTCGTTGGCTTCTTTGACTTCCAAACCGGCTTTCTGGGCAATGGAAAGTAAACTTTCACTACCGCTCTTAGCCGATGCCAGTTCTTTTTTCAACAAATCGGCTTTCTTCTTCTGTATCAGGATCCGTTTGATATTACCGGCAACCTTATTGAGCGGAGCGATACCTTCTTCGTCGATTTCTGTCAGTACGGCGATGGTGAATTTGTTCCCGTTTTCAAAGATGGTCGAACCATCGTTTGTTTTTAAAACTTCGTCCACCTCTTCGGCCATATAAGCCTGGCGGATCATTTCACGGGCACTCTCCATACCGGCGATTGTTTTATCGTTTTTGCCGATGGTAGCGATACGTTTGGTTAAACCGCTTTCTTCGACTTTTTTGTTAAAGTTGTCGAGATTGGATACTTCAATAGCAAAAGTACGTGCATCGTTGTAAATCTGATTAGTGGTTTTAGCAGATGGAGAAACTTCTTTTTCAACCGTTGCAATCTGGATTTTTTTCACCGGTTTAGCCATGTCCGTTACCTGCAACACATGTGCACCATATTGTGTCAAGACTACCTTGATATCGTTTTTCTTAGCGAAGAAGGCAGAATCGCTGAAAGGCTGTACCATCGTTCTTGATGTAAACCAACCCAGATCGCCTCCGTTGACTGCTGAATTTTGGTCTATGGAATTAGTTTTAGCCAATTCTTCGAAATCAGCTCCTTTTCTTAACAGATCGGCTAAGCTATCTGCTATATTTTTTGCTTGTGCATAATCCTGATTTTGAGGAGCGATCAGAATGTGGCGGGCTCTTACAGAATCAGGCAACATTTTGACAGAAGCAACTCTGGAGATTTTATAGGCGTTATTTTCCAGATAAGGACCGAATACGGCTTTCTCATTATTAAAAAGGAATTGAGCCATACTGTCGTTTGCTATTTCATCTTGTTTGAAATAGTTCCGGTCGGCTTTTTTCTCGGAAGAAAGGTTTACAAACTCCAGTGGGTCTGCACTTTCTTTGAATTCTTTCACCAGGTCGTTCACTGCTCCTTCAGTCTCGGAGAAATCTTCTCCGGAAGGTTCAATATCAAAGTTGACGTAAACAATTTTCCGCGATTCCGGTTGTTCGAAGCTCTTCTGATGTTTGTTGTAATATTCTTTGATCTCCCCGTTGCTTACGTTGATCGTAGAATCTTCAATTGTAGAATAGTTTTTGACGATATAACTGATGTCGGCTTTATCAGCACTGTTGGCTGCTGCTTCTTGTGCCTGGGCATCCGTAATATACAGCGCTTTGGCGACAATTGCATTGTATTTCGCCATTTTCCGGCTGTCGGAAACTTCTTTTTCCATGTTCAGCCAATATGCTTTCTGCGGAATATTATTGGGAGCGGAGATTACTTTTTTTACATAATCTCTGGCACCGGCATAATCGATTTCGCCCGTATTCGGATTTGTAAAAAGCTGGCGTAATGCCGGGCTCATATTTTCGCCGAGTAATGCATCGTACAATTCATCACCACTGACATCGATACCGATTTCATCATATTCTCTTTGCATCAATTGTTCCATGATCATTTGCTGCCAGGTGTTTTCCCGCAACATGGTCTGCTGTTCTTCATTCAGTGAAGATACATTGTTCATCGCTTTGATCATTTCTTCATTTTTACTGACGCGGTTTTGGAAATCTATGATAGATACTCCCTCTCCTGCGATCTCGCCAATCTGATTCCGTTGGCTATTGAAAATTCTTGAACCTGAATTTAATGCATCTCCTACAATGAATGCTATCAGGGCCAGACCGATCACAATACTAACAAGTAGTCCGCCGCGATTTCTGATTGTTTGTAATGTTGCCATTTATATTAAAAATTTAATGTTTTTTACGGTTTACATTATTTTTAGAGGCTACGAAGATAGATAAAAGTGCATTGTTGTGCAAATTTTCGGGCTCGCTTTTCCTCACTTTATTTCAGGTTTATTTCCTGACACACATCCTTTTAATAAAGAAATGGTTTAATTTTTCTTTTTCGTGGTCGTTTGGGCTTTTCGGACAGGCGTTTTTTTGCTGCTTCCGCCTGTCTTTTTCTTGCTACTTTCTTTCTCGATCAATTCCATACATTTTTCTAATGTAAGCTCGTCTGCTTTACATGTTTTAGGGATTTTATAGTTCGCTTTATTGTAAGAAATGTAAGGTCCGAAGCGGCCGTTCAGGATTTGCACTCCATTATCGAAAACTTTTATCAGTTTATTCCGGTCACTTTCTCTTTTTTCTTCAATGCGTTGAATGGCTGTCTCGAGAGTGATGGTCCCCGGATCGTCTTCTCCTTTTTTCAAAGATACGAACACATTGTTGTGTTTGATATAAGGTCCGAACCGGCCGATCCCGATACTGACGTCTTTATCTTCGTACTGGCCGATTTTACGTGGAAATTTGAATAAACCCAAGGCCTCTTCCAGGGTGATGGTTTCCATGAGCTGTCCTTTTAAAAGGCCTGCATAACGTACATGCTCTCCTTCCCCGATTTGTGCCATCGGACCGAACCGGCCGATCCGAACACTCACCGTCTCGCCGCTTACCGGATCCGTACCTAGAATTCTTTGCCCGCTATTCCGTTCCGAATTTTTGAGGGTAGATTCGACAGTTTCATGGAAAGGATGATAGAATTCTCCGATCATCTTTTGCCATTCGACAGACCCTTCGGCAATATCGTCGAGAGCTTCTTCCGCTTCAGCGGTGAAGTTATAGTCCATGATATTGGTGAAATGCTCCGATAGAAAATCAGTAACTACCATACCCATATCGGAAGGGAAAAGTTTTTTCTTTTCTGCGCCGAATATCTTTTTGTTGGGTTTGATTTTAATATCGTTGCCCTTCAGTTCGATCTGTTCGATATTACGCTCGACGCCTTCCCGGGATTCTTTGATGATGTAGCCCCGGTTTTGTATAGTTGTGATCGTCGGAGCATAGGTAGAAGGACGTCCGATACCCAAAGCTTCCATTTTCTTTACCAGACTGGCTTCGGTGTATCTCGGCGGATGAAGGGTGTATTGTTCTATAGCTGTAATGAACTGACGTTGTAACTGGTCTCCCGGAGCTAAAGCAGGTAATAGACCGGCCTGTTCATCATCGGTTTCTTCGTCATGTGATTCCATGTATACTTTCAGAAAACCGTCGAAAATAATCACTTCACCGGTTGCCGTAAAGGGGATGGAATGGTTGGATAAACCGATGATCATATTGGTCCTTTCCAGTTGGGCGTCCGCCATTTGCGAAGCCAGAGTCCTTTTATAAATCAGTTCATATAATTGTTGCTCGTTCCGGTCGCCTTCTATGGCCGTTTTGTTCATATAGGTAGGCCGGATAGCTTCGTGGGCTTCTTGTGCTCCTTTGGTCTTGGTCGCGAAATTCCGTGGTTTGGAATATTTTTCTCCCAATGTTTCGCAAATGACAGCTTTGGCTGTCCGGATGGCCAGATCGGAGAGATTGACCGAGTCGGTACGCATATAGGTAATAAGCCCGTGTTCATAAAGCTTTTGTGCTACCGACATGGTCTGGGATACCGAAAAACCCAGTTTTCTGGAAGCTTCCTGTTGTAATGTGGAAGTGGTGAACGGGGGAGCAGGCTTGCGGGTCGTCGGCTTGGTCTCTACACTATCCACATGGAAAATAGCTGTTTTACAGGCTTCCAGATAAGTAAGTGTCGTTTCTTTATCGGTAAAACGGGTCTGTACTTCGGCTTTTAATTGAGCATGTTGCTGGGTTTCGAAAGTTCCGCAAACCCGGTAATATTGTTGTTCTTTGAAAGCATTGATTTCGCGTTCGCGTTCAACGATCAGTTTTACGGCAACGGATTGCACCCGGCCGGCAGAAAGTGAAGGCTTTAACTTTTTCCATAACACCGGCGACATTTCGAATCCGACCAAACGGTCCAATACCCGCCGGGCCTGTTGGGCATCCACCAGATTTTTGTCAATGTTTCTTGGGTTTTGAATCGCATGGAGAATCGCATCTTTGGTAATCTCATGAAATACTATTCGCTTGGTGTTCTCCGGTTTTAATTTCAACACCTCAAATAAATGCCATGCAATGGCTTCTCCTTCACGGTCCTCATCGGAAGCCAGCCATACGGTCTTCGCTTCTTTGGCCAAAGCCTTCAATTCTTTGACAATCGCTTTTTTATCAGCGGAGATTTCATATTGAGGTTGAAAATTGTGTTCGATATCAACTCCCAGATCCTTTTTTTCGAGATCACGAATGTGTCCGAAACTGGATTTTACGGTATAACCATCTCCTAAAAATTTTTCGATCGTTTTGGCTTTTGCCGGGGACTCTACTATCACCAAATTCTCTATCATATTTTATTCAAAATAGCAGACATATTTCATGCCAGATTTAAAAACTTAAAATCAGGGTGCAAACCTACGAAAAAAACTAAAAAGTAAAAAACAAAAAACAGAGAGATTGCCGTTATCTTCTTTATCGTCATGAATTTGAAGCAAAAATTGTCTCAAATGGGTTTCACGCTTTGCTTTTATATTTATTTTTTATCTTTACCGTTGAAACGAAAATTGGTAATGAATTATAGCGAAGAACAGTTTATCCTTGGGATCAATCAGAAGAATCGGGAAGTATTTCATGAGTTGTACAGAAGATTTTATCGAATGTTGGTACATTTTGCCATGAAATATTTGGAAGATAGTGCTTTGGCTGAAGATGTCGTCCAGGATACTTTCGTTTCTTTGTGGGAACGGCATGAATGTTTCCTTTCGTATGGACGACTGCGGAATTTTTTATATCTTTCAGTGAGGAATACTTGTTTGGATATGTTAAAACATCGTGTCGTAGAGAGCAAGTATTCCGATTATTGTCAGCGAATGGAGGAACATGCTGCCTCTGCTACGGATGAGATCATCGGAGCAGAGGTGATGCGTCTGTTGTTTCAAACTATTGATCAATTACCGCCCCGTTGTCGGGAGATTTTCTTGTTGTACATGGACGGTATGAAAAATGAAAAAATAGCAGAAACGTTGCAATTGGCTTTGGATACGGTAAAGAATCAAAAAAAGAAAGCGTTGCATATATTGCGTGAACGTTTGGGGGATTTTTACTTTTTTTTGCTTTTTGCATAGCCCTTTTAAGATCTGTTGTCGTTATTATATAAAAATAAAGACAATGGACTACGAAACAAGGGTGTCAAAATTAATTGCGTTACATTTTTCAGGTTTAATAACCGAATGTGAGGAA
>ENA-OPCE01001875-OPCE01001875.1-human-gut-metagenome-genome-assembly--contig:-NODE-1875-length-11902-cov-3.491432_pt1 | contig 11902 bp, 9 predicted proteins | sample MGYA00241247_ERZ501474 | MGnify/ENA primary metagenome ERZ501474 (study PRJEB25962, sample SAMEA2042572) | human gut metagenome | biome: human gut; feature: human-associated habitat; material: faeces... | reverse complement strand
GTCCACAAGGCCGATCTTGTTGCACAGCCGGATGCAGTGGGTGTCTGTTACGATAGCAGGCTTGCCAAACACATCGCCCATGATAAGGTTTGCGCTCTTGCGGCCTACGCCGGGCAGGGCGAGCAGCTCTTCAAAGGTGGTGGGCACCTGACAACCGTATTTATCGCGCAGCACCCGCATACAGGCGGAGATATCCCGCGCTTTGGAGTGTCCCAACCCGCAGGGCTTGACGATGGCTTCAATGTCTTCGGGTTCCGCAGCAGCCAGCGCAGCAACATTGGGATATTTGGCAAACAGGTCTTCCACCACAATGTTCACGCGGGCATCGGTGCACTGGGCTGCCAGACGCACGCTGACCAGAAGCTGCCAGGCGTGGTCATAATCCAATGTACAGCCGGCATCTGGGTATTCTTTTTTTAACCGGTCAATCACTTCCAGCGCCAGCGCCTTTTTTGCAGTAAGGTCTTCTGGTGCTTTTTTGCGAACAGGCATTTCATCCACTCCCATCGACAAAAGCTGATACGATAATACCATGTTTTGCGTTTTTTGTAAACTGCGGGCAAAAATTATCTGAGAATGATTTTCAGATAAAACCTTGCTCTTACTGCCAAAATGCGATATACTATAGAAAAATGCTGGGGAAATTGCGCCTTGGTACGGGAGGAGGAAAACACGATGAACGAACCACTGGCACAGCGTCTGCGGCCCAAAACACTGGCAGATGTCTGCGGTCAGCAGCATCTGCTGGCACCGGGCAGGGTGTTTCGCCGTACCATCGAGAGCGGACGCATCCCGAACATGATCTTCTACGGCCCGTCCGGTACCGGAAAAACGACGGTGGCACGCATCATTGCGGAAAACAGCGGCATGACGCTGCATAAGCTCAATGGCACTTCCTGCGGCACCGGGGACATCAAGGCGGTGCTCAAGGATATCGGCACGCTGGCAGGTGCGGGAGGCATCCTGCTGTATCTGGACGAGATCCAGTACCTGAACAAAAAACAGCAGCAGAGCCTGCTGGAATGCATTGAGGACGGCTCGGTGACGCTCATTGCATCCACCACCGAAAATCCATACTTCTACATTTATAATGCGCTGCTGTCCCGCTGCACGGTGTTTGAGTTCAAATCCGTCACCCCGGCAGATGTGGTGCCCGCGGTGGAACGGGGCTTCCGTTTGCTGGAGGAGGAGAACGGCAGCCCGGTAGAGTTGGCGGACGGCGTGGCTCGCACCCTGGCAGAGCGGGGCGGCGGTGATGTGCGCAAGTCCCTGGGCGCGGTGGAAAACTGCTATTTTGCTGCCCAGGAGACGGACGGTAAAAAGCGGATCACCCCGGAATTGGTGGATCAGCTGACTCAAAAAAGCGGCGCCCGCTATGATCGGCTGGGCGACGAGCATTACGATATTATTTCTGCCTACCAAAAATCTATGCGGGGATCGGACCCGGACGCTGCGCTCCATTATTTGGCGCGGCTGCTGGAGGCGGGGGACCTGCCCTCCGCCTGTCGGCGGCTGATGGTCTGTGCCTGTGAGGATGTGGGGCTGGCGTATCCCCAGATCATTCCTATTGTTAAGGCGGCGGTGGACGCGGCCCAAATGCTGGGTCTGCCGGAGGCAAGGCTGCCCCTGGCGGACGCGGTGGTGCTGGTGGCCACCAGTCCCAAGAGCAATACCGCCCATGACGCCATTAACGCGGCTATGGCGGATGTGCAGCGGGGCAATTACTCGCCCATTCCCCGCCGACTGCAAAACAAGCACTACGACGGTGCAGACGCCAAGGTGAAAGGGCAGTTTTACAAATACCCCCATGAATATGAAAATCACTGGGTGGAGCAGCAATACCTGCCGGATGTGCTTAAGGGTACGCAGTATTATCATTTTGGCGACAACAAGACCGAGCAGGCCGCCCATGCCTACTGGGAGCGGGTGAAGAAGAGGAAACTGTAAATATGACCAAGAAAGAACGATTTTTGCGGGTGGCGGCTGCCTTGGAGCAGCTGTACCCGGACGCCAGGTGCTCTCTGTTCTCCGGCAACGCCTTTGAACTGCTGGTGGCGGTGCGTCTGTCTGCCCAGTGTACGGACGCCCGGGTGAACCAGGTGACCCCGGCGCTGTTTGCCAAGTACCCCACATTAGAGGACTACTGCAACGCCGATGTGGCGGATATAGAGCGACTGATTTACTCCTGCGGGTTTTACAAGACCAAGGCGGAGAATATTATAGAAATGGCACGCAAAGTACGAGATGACTACGATGGTCGGGTGCCGGACACCATTGAGGATCTGCTGACCCTGCCCGGGGTGGGACGCAAAACCGCCAATCTGATCGTGGGTGATGTGTACGGCAAGGAAAGCGTGGTGGTAGACACCCACATGATCCGCATTGCCAATCGGCTGGGGCTGGTGGCAACAAAAGATCCCAAGCAGATCGAATTTGCCTTGAAGAAGATCATTCCCCCGGATATGGGGTCGGATTTTTGCCACCGCATTGTGCTGTTTGGGCGGGATATTTGCCCGGCCCGCAGCCCTCAGTGCGAGAGGTGTCCCCTGGCAGACGGCACTTGCCGCCGCGTAGGTGTGGCTGCCAAAAAGTGAAGAATTGAGGACGAGAAAATGCAAGCAAACAGCGGCAATATCATATTGATCGGTATGCCCGGCAGCGGCAAATCCACCTGCGGGGTGGTGGCAGCCAAGCTGCTGCTGAAGAATTTTTTTGACACGGACCTGCTGATCCAAAATCGGGAGGGTCAGCGCCTGCAACAGATCATTGACGAAAAAGGGCTGGACTACTTTGCCCGGGCAGAGGAGGAGGCCGTTTTGTCCTTGGATATTGCCGGTACGGTGATCGCCACCGGCGGCTCCGTGGTGTATTCCCCGGCGGCCATGGAGCACCTGCGCCGAATGGGCAAGGTGATTTATCTGCATCTGGAGTATGAGACCATGTGCCGCCGTATTCAGAATTTGGACAGTCGGGGCGTGGTACTGCAAGCGGGCTACACCTTGCAGGATATGTACAAGGAGCGGCTGCCCCTGTACCGCCGGTATGCAGATGCAGTGATTAAGTGCGACAACAACACGGTGGAACAGACTGCCCAGCAGATCGCTCGCTGCGCCCGATAAAAGGAGAAAGAAATGGAGAAGAGAAGAAAGACGAAAAAGAGATTTTCTGCCCTCATCAGCTTTTTGCTGGCGCTGGCTCTGCTGACGGGCACGCTGGGCGCGCTGCCGGCAGAGTGCTTTGCCGCCCAACCTGAAAAGGCGGCGTTTCACAGCACTTACGGTTTTCGCCTGGGCAGCAGCGCCAAGATGGAGCTGCAATTCCGGGATAAATTAGAGAAGAATTACAAGGTCAACGGCAACACCTACTACGGCAGCCAAACCGATCTGAGCCGCCAACTGCGGGACCAGATGGTAAAGCGCAGCGACCAGGTGGTGCTGCGCCTGGCCACCGATCGGCGGGGGTTGACCGGCAGGAGTAACAGCGCCACACAAGCGCGTGAGGAGCTGTTTTTGGGCCTGCTTAACGACGCCACCGCCCAGCGGAACTCCGTTTCTGCTCGGGATGGGGACTATCTGCGCTGGCAGCTGGGCAGCGTTAGCGGTGTGCTGTATGCGGACGGCAGCAAAAACGGGGTCTATTACTACCGGGTGATCTATTACGGCTTGGGTTATTACACCACCGCCGCCGAGGAGCAGTGGGTGGATCGGTATGTGCAGAAGTATGTGCGCCGGGTGGACCGAAACAAAATGAGCGATTATGACCTGGCAAAGAAGGTGCACGACGATGTGTGCCGTGCTACGGTCTATGATATGGAGATGGACAGCCGCTACGACGACTATGATTTCTCTGCCTATGGGTGCCTGTATGTGGGTCGTTGTGTGTGCCAGGGGTATGCGCTGGCGTACTACCGGCTGTGTCGGGAACTGGGATTGTCGGTGCGCTTTGTGTACTCGGATCCGCACGAGGGCTGCCACGCCTGGAACTTGGTACAGGTAGGCGGCAAATACTATTATGTGGACTGCACTTGGGACGATACCTACCATGAAGGCAATATTGTCTACAACTTCTTCCTAAAGAATTACGCGGATTTGCAGGCGATGGACAGCGACTACCACGAGCACCGGCTGGACGACGGCGTGTATGCAGACGCGGACTTGACCCGCAACTATGTGGACCGGGTGGCCGCCCGCAGCTATGAGCCGCTGCTGCCTAATATGGGCAATGTGGTGGTGCGCCTGAGCCAAACCCAATTTACTTACAACGGCAAGGCACAGGGGCCCAAGTTGACGGCTACCTACGCCGGGCAGCCTTTTAGCGGCTATACCGTCCGCGGCGGCACCGCCACCAATCCGGGTACGTACACCGTGACCCTGCGGGGCACCGGCGGCGACAGCACCGGGCGCACCTACACCATTCGACCGGCTAAGGTACAGCAGATCAAAATCACCAAGCGGGAGCCAAAGGCGCTGACCTTCAGCTGGCAAAAGGCTGTGGGGGCGAGCACCTACCGCTTGCAGCAAAAGAAAAACGGCAAGTGGGTCACCGTTAAGACCGTCAGCGGCAACAGTGCCAAAATCGGCGGTTTGTCCCCGGCTACCACTTACACTTTCCGGGTTACGGCTTACAAGGGCGGCATTGCCGGTGCGGATGGCAGCAATTATGTGACCTGCACCACCCCGCTTGCTCCGGCGGCGCCTAAGCTGACAGCCGGCAAGGGTACGGTCACGGTGAAGTGGAAGAAGGTGACCGCTTCCGGTTATGAGGTGCGCTATTCCACCCGATCAAATATGAAAAAGGCCAAGACGGTGAAGATCGGCTCCGGCAAGACGGTGCAGAAGAAATTAAGCAAGCTCTCCCGTCATAAAAAATATTATGTGCAGGTGCGGGCGGTTAAGACCCGCAAGAACGCAGACGGCAAAACGGTGACCTATCGGGGCGCCTGGTCCGGCAAAAAGAGCATTTCTACCAAATGAATATCACCTTTTGCGTCGGATTTTCTACTTGCAGGGCGGCGCAAAAAGTGCTATTATAGTAAAAATATTCTTCACGGAATAGGAATTGATTGATAACGGAGGTAATGTAATGAGCGAATACGGCGCAAAGTTTGTAAAAGAAGGGCTGACCTTTGACGATGTTCTGCTGATCCCGGCAGAGTCCGATGTGTTACCCAACGAAGTGGATTTGTCCACCAAGTTGACCAAGGATATTACCCTGAATATCCCCTTGATGACCTCTGCCATGGACACGGTCACCGAGTCCAATATGGCCATCGCCATTGCCCGTGAGGGCGGTATCGGTGTGATTCACAAGAATATGACCATTGAGGATCAGGCCACTGAGGTCGATAAGGTAAAGCGCTCGGAGAACGGCGTCATTACCAATCCGTTTTTCCTCTCTCCCCGGCACTTGGCCCAGGACGCAGAGGATCTGATGCGTAAATACAAGATCAGCGGTGTGCCCATCTGCGAGGCGGACGGCACGCTGGTGGGTATCCTTACCAACCGGGATATGCGGTTTATGACGGACTTCTCCGTGCCCATCTCCACTGTGATGACCCCCAAGGATAAGCTGGTCACCGCGATGGCCGGCACCACCCTGGAGGAGGCCAAGAAAATTCTGATGCGCTCCAAGGTGGAGAAGCTGCCTCTGGTAGACAAGAACGGCAAGCTCACCGGTTTGGTGACCATTAAGGATATTGAAAAGAGCGTCAAGTACCCCAACACCGCCCGCGACGAGAAGGGCCGCCTGCTGTGCGCCGCCGCTATCGGTGTAACCAAGGATATTATGGATCGTGCCGGCGCGCTGGTCAACGCCCAGGTAGACGCCCTGATTTTGGACTCTGCCCACGGTCACTCCGCCAATATTTTGAAGGCAGTGGAGCAGGTGAAAAATGCGTTTCCGCAGATCTCTCTGATTGCCGGTAATGTGGCCACCGCAGAAGGCACCGAGGCTTTGATCAAGGCCGGTGCAGATGCGGTAAAGGTGGGTATCGGCCCCGGCTCTATCTGCACCACCCGTGTGGTTGCCGGTATCGGTGTGCCCCAGATCACAGCGATTTATGACGCGGCAGAGATGGCCGACAAGTACGGTATCCCGATCATTGCAGACGGTGGTATTAAGTACAGCGGCGAAATCGTAAAGGCCATTGCGGCCGGCGGTTCCGTGGTGATGGTCGGCTCTTTGGTGGCCGGCTGTGAGGAGTCTCCCGGTGAGACGGAGATTTACCAGGGTCGTCAGTTTAAGGTGTACCGCGGCATGGGCTCTTTGGGCGCCATGAACAAGGGCTCTGCCGACCGTTACTTCCAAAACGGCACCAAGAAGTTCGTGCCGGAGGGCGTAGAGGGTCGTGTACCTTACAAGGGCCCGGTAGGCGATACCGTGTTCCAGATGATGGGCGGTTTGCGCTCCGGTATGGGCTATGTGGGCTGCCACAGCATTGCGGAGCTGCGCACCAATGCCAAGTTTATTAAGATCACCGGTGCAGGTTTGGTGGAGAGCCACCCCCACGATGTGTATATCACCAAGGAGGCGCCCAACTACTCCGGCAGCCGCCAGGATTGATTTTAGGAAAATGATGTTTCAAATGCCGAGATCCAGCCGTTTCTCGGCATTTGTCCGCTTTTGAGGTGAGTCTATGGCACAGCCGCAAAGCCGCTGGGTGCGGTTTAAGAGGTTCTTAAAACGGAATATGACCCCCACCTGGGCCAAGCATTTTTCGTACCAGGTGTTCAGCTTCCTGGTGTCTGTGGCTATGGTGATCGGGGTGGCTAATTATGCCATCACTCGCTCGTATGACGAAAGGAAGTTGACTTTTGTGGATGGATTTACCATTACGGCCCATACCGGCGCGTTCAATACGAACCAAAACAGCCTGGAGGCTGTGCAGGCGGCGATTGACAATCAGGTAGAGGCGATGGAGATTGATGTGCGCCAGCGGCCGAACGGTATTTTGGTGATGGCCCACGACTTGGTGGTCAAAAACAGCGACGGCGTGCCCCTGGCAGACGCCTTTGCTCTGCTGGAGCCGACTGCCATTCGCTTGAATTTGGATATAAAGGAGACCAAAGTGCTGGGTGCGCTCCATGATCTGTTGGTGGAGTACAACCTGTACGATCGTGTGTTTCTCACCGGGCTGGAGGTGTGGAATATGAACGCCGTAAAAGCCTCCACCTGCCGTGACCTGCCTTATTATCTCAATTATATTCCCTCCCGGTTCCAGATTTTTTCTGCGGATTACCAGCAGCGCCTGCTGAAAACACTGGAAGAGAGCGGCGCCATCGGGCTGAACTGTAATTATAAGCATGTGGGCGGTCGGTTGAGCAACTTCCTGCATAAGAACGGGTACAAACTCTCTGTTTGGACCGTAGATCGGCGCGATACCATGAAGCGCATTTTGGTGGCGAAACCGGACAATATCACCACCAAGCAGTACGATAAGCTGCAAGATGTAATCGCCCGGTGGGGGAAGAACAAATAAACGCAAAAAAAGAGCACCCATGTGGGTGCTCTTTTTTGTGTGGGTTTTCGTAGGGCCGGGGCTTGCGCCTGCCCTGTATTTATGGTTGTGCAATCTCTTCGTCAGCGCCGGATTCAAAATATGCCTGCAAGGCGGACCAAATGCGGGCCTCTACCTGATCCGGCCGGCCGCTGCCGTCCACGGTGAGAATGTGCTCTTCCATTTTTAATCGGTCAAACACCTGCTGATACCCAGTGCGAATTTGGCGAGCCAGTTCTGTTTTTTCATAGAATTCCGCGGCGCCGCCCCGGTGCGCTCTCCGGCGGGCACATTCCTCCGGGTCCACATCGACAAACACTACGGCGTCCGGGCGCAGGGTGCGCCGGGCAAAGGCGTTGTATCGCAGCAGATCCTCTAAATCAGAGGTGAGGGTCTGGTAGGCGAAGTTGGAAAAATAGTACCGATCGCACAGCACCGTTTGGCCGGCCTCCAGTCGAGGCAGCAGGTCCTTTGCGATATGCTCCACCCGGTCGGCGGCATACAGCAGCGCTACCGTCTCCGGCGCCAAGGCCAGCTTTTTTTGGCTGAACTGTTGACACAGTATCCCCGGGGCACTGTCCCCCGGCTCCCGGGTACAGTAAACGGCGTTTGTGCCCAGCTTTTCCGTCAGTCGAGCACCCAGCCGCTCCAATTGGGTGGTCTTGCCGCTGCCGTCCAGTCCCTCAAATACAATGAATTTGCCCTGTTTCATATGCCCACCTCATTTTGTTTCTCTCCCCAGTATAGCAAAATTTCACCCCCCGGGCAAGACCAAGGCGGAAATTGGGGGGATAATCTGAAAATCCCCTTGCAATATAGAGCCAAAATCGGTATGATATAGGGGATCACAAAAATCGCGCCGGGGCGCTTGCGCCGGCCTGTTCAATGGGGTAAAAAGATGAACAAGTATGCAAAGGATCCGCAGGAGCTGCGGCGCATTTGCGCCAACCTGACTTTTGCAAAACAGCTGGGACTGATTGACGACGACAGTCTGGAGGCGGCAGAAGAACGCTGCCGTCTGGAGAATGCCCGCCGTGGGGAAAAGCTGGCTGCCGGGGAAGTGGTGTACGGCTTGACCGCCTATCCGCTGCCGGCGTATCTGCAATATGAATGCACCCGCTTTCGGCTGGCATTCGCCGGGGAGCGCAAGCAGGTGCGTTACAATTATGCGCCGATTACCGCCCGGGAAGAAAAGGCCTATTACAAGGCCAACAAGGACCTGTTTACGCGCTATATGGGGGACAAATTCCGTTTTCGTGAAGTGAAGCAGGTGGTTCGTAAGAAAATGCGAGAGGAGGAGTATGACCGTGCCGTCCAAGACTTATTACGTTAGTTCTCTTCACGGCAGTGCCGATTTTGACGGCCTGACCCCGCAGACACCGTTCTTGCACCCGGCGCAGGCCAGCGCCCTTTCTTTGCAGCCGGGAGACAAGGTGCTCTTAGAGCGGGGCAGTGTGTTTGCCGGCGAGGTCCTGCACCTGAAAAACTGCGGCGATATTGCCGGTGCGCCCATAGAGATCGGCGCCTACGGTACGGGCGACGCCCTGCCTTGTATTGCGGCAAACGGTACCGGTGTATGGTACCAGGATTACGGCACGCCGCTGGATTTTGACGGCCATGTATATCGGGGAGAAGTGTCCTCCGCCGTGCTGCTCTATGATGTGGAAAATATTGTGCTGCGGGATCTGGAGATCACCAACGATGCGCCCTTTACCGACCTGGAAAGTTACTGCGCTGCAGACAAGATGGATCGCACCGGCGTGGCGGTGGTAGCCCGGGATCGGGGCACCCTGCACAGCATTACGCTCACCGGACTGTTTGTCCATGATGTGAAGGGCAATGTATACAACAAGCACATGAATAACGGCGGCATTTATATGACCGCCCTGACTCCGGCCGATGAGGCCAAGACCGGCGTGGCCCGGTATGACGGTGTAACGGTGGAGAACTGTATGGTCCAGCAGGTAAGCCGCTGGGGTATTGCAGTGGGTTACAGCTATCGGCACCGGGACTTTGCTGCCAAGGCGCTGGCAGAAGACGCTTTCTTAAAATACGGCCACGAAAATATTACCCTGCGGGGCAATTATGTGGTGGCTGCCGGGGGCGACGCAATTACCCCCATGTACGCCCTGCGCCCGCTGGTGGAGCACAACACGGCGGACAGCTGCGCCTTTGAGATGAACGACCGCTATTACAAATACCCGGGCAAGCGCCAGGGCAAGGTGGCGGCGGCCATTTGGCCCTGGAAGTGCAAGGACGCCCTGCTGCGGTACAACGATGTGGCAGATACCAAACTGAACCAGGACGGTATGGCCTATGACGCAGACTCCGGAGACGGCACCGTGTATGAATACAATTACTCCGCTTACAACGAGGGCGGAGCCATGATGTTTTGCCTGGGCGAGGCGGTGCACAGCACCTATCGCCACAATGTAAGCTACCGGGATCTGGGGGGCGTGCTGTCGCCTTCCGGCAACCCGGACGGTTTGGTAGAGGGCAACACATTTTATATGGAACCGGGTGTGCCCTTGCGGCGCAAGCGCAACCACGGCAAGATGAAACTGGTGAACAATACCGTCGTTCCGGCGGACAGCAAGGAAGATTGAGGTAACAAACTATGGCAAACAGAAAGGGTAGAGTCACCATCCCCACCGACCTGGATGTGGTGCCCCAGACCAAAGAAATTATGGAGCGCTGGGGCGCAGACGCCCTGCGTGACTGCGACGGCACAGAGTTCCCCCAGGAGCTGAAAGACACCGGCGCCAAGATTTACGCCACCTACTGCACCACCCGCAAGGACAACGCCTGGGCCAAGGCGAACCCGGACGAGGTGCAGCAGATGTACATTATGACCCCGTTCCATACGGCGGTGAAGGACACGCTGGAGATCCACCTGATGGACCACCTGTACCCGGCAATGCTGAAGGTGAATACTTATGATGATATTCAGCGTTGGTGGGAAGTGATGGACCGCACCACCGGGGAGCCGGTGCCGGTAGAGGACTGGCGTTATGATGGGGAGAGCGGCAATGTGGTGATCCGCACCGTGCCCTTCCACCAATACACCGTCAGCTTTTTGACCTACATTATGTGGGACCCGGTGAATATGTATAACGCGGTGGTCAACGACTGGAAAGACGCGGAGCCGCAGATCACCTTTGATGTACGCCAGCCCAAGACCCATGCCCACTCTATGGAGCGGCTGCGCCGGTTTTTGGACGAGCACCCGTATGTGGATGTGATCCGCTTTACCACCTTCTTCCACCAGTTTACCTTGGTATTTGACGAGATGGCGCGGGAGAAGTGGGTGGATTGGTTCGGCTATTCTGCTTCTGTCAGCCCGTATATCTTAAAGCAGTTTGAGCAGGAGGTGGGCTACAAGTTCCGCCCTGAGTTCATTATTGACCAGGGTTATATGAACAACAGCTACCGGATCCCCACGAAGGAATTTAAGGACTTCCAGGCGTTCCAGCGCCGGGAGGTGGCTAAGCTAGCCAAAGAGATGGTAGACATTGTGCACAGCTACGGCAAAGAGGCTATGATGTTTATGGGCGACCACTGGATCGGTATGGAGCCGTTTATGGAGGAATTCGCCACCATCGGGCTGGACGCTGTGGTGGGCAGCGTAGGCAACGGCGCCACCTTGCGGCTGTTTAGCGATATTAAGAATGTAAAGTACACGGAGGGTCGATTCCTGCCCTATTTCTTCCCGGATGTGTTCCACGAGGGGGGCGATCCCATTATGGAGGCCAAGACCAACTGGGTCACCGCTCGCCGTGCCATTCTGCGCAGTCCCATTCAGCGGATCGGCTACGGTGGCTACTTAAAACTGGCGCTCCAGTTCCCGGACTTTGTGGATTATATTGAGTCCGTGTGCGACGAGTTCCGCACCCTGTATGACAATATTCAGGGCGTGACCCCCTATTGCGTAAAGAAGGTGGCCGTGCTCAACTGCTGGGGCAAAATGCGCGCCTGGGGCAACCATATGGTGCACCACGGTCTGTATTATCGGCAGAATTATTCTTATTTCGGCGTCATTGAGGCGCTTAGCGGCGCACCCTTTGATGTGGCGTTTATCAGCTTTGAGGATATCAAGAACGATCCGAAGCTGCTGGAAACAGTGGATGTCATCATCAATGTAGGCGATGCCGACACCGCCCACACTGGCGGTATCTGGTGGGAAGACCCGGAAATCTCCTCCGCCATTCGCCGGTTCGTCTGGAACGGCGGCGGCTTCATCGGCGTTGGAGAACCGTCCGGTCATCCATATCAGGGTCATATCCTCCAGATGGCCAGTGTTCTGGGCGTGGAGGAAGAAAATGGCTTTACCCTGAACTACGACAAGTACAACTGGGAAGAGCATCCGAATCATTTCATCTTGCAGGATGCTGACCAGCCCATCGACTT
>ENA-OPCE01001865-OPCE01001865.1-human-gut-metagenome-genome-assembly--contig:-NODE-1865-length-11951-cov-5.968981_pt1 | contig 11951 bp, 11 predicted proteins | sample MGYA00241247_ERZ501474 | MGnify/ENA primary metagenome ERZ501474 (study PRJEB25962, sample SAMEA2042572) | human gut metagenome | biome: human gut; feature: human-associated habitat; material: faeces... | reverse complement strand
GAGAACTGGAGGTAATCCATCCGGGTGGGGGAAGAGTTGATCACGAAGGTCGACTCGCCCACACCGAAAACGGAGAGCTGCCCCACCTGTCCGGGCTGGAAGGTGAAGTTTTTCATTTTTTCTTCATCATCGAAACGCACGCGGAACGTTTTGATGTTGTGCGTTTCCTGCACGGTTTCGATGACGGTCGCCATTTCAGGCAGAAGGGGATTGTGCGTCCCTGCCATGTTCAGACTCCTTATTTGGCTTCCGCGTCATCCGCGATGGCGTTGAGGACAATTTCACGGATGTCCAGCGACACCGGGCACTGCTTGATGCACCGACCGCAGCCCGTGCAGGCGAAACGCCCGTCGCTGTAATCGGGAGCGTACCAGTACTTGTGCGAAACGCGGTTGCGCATACGCAGGGCCTTGGCCGTGCGGGGGTTGTGCCCGCTGGCCTCGCGGGTGAACAGCGGGGACATGCAGTTGTCCCAGCTGCGCAGGCGGCGGCCTTCGAGGGGATCGCCCTCGTCGGAGATGTTGAAGCACTGGCAGGTCGGGCACATGTAGGTGCACGCGCCGCAGGAGAGGCACTTCGCGGTCTGTTCCGCCCAGAAGTCCACGTCGGTGAAACGCTGTTCGAGGCGGCGGGCCGCCTTGGACAGATCCGGGGCGGGCTGCTGGCTGGCGGCGCTGCTGGCCGTGATGCTGCTCTACCGGCGCGCCACGAGGCCCATCGCGGAGAGCATGGCCCGGCAGAAGCAGTTCATCACCGACGCGGGCCACGAGATAAAGACGCCGCTCGCCATAATCCGCGCCAACGCCGACGCGCTGGAGCTGCACCAGGGCGAGACCCGCTGGAGCCGGAACATCTGCGGCCAGACGGAGCGGTTGGATATGCTGACAAAGCGCCTGCTAGCGCTCGCCAAACTCGACGAGGGCAGCGCAAAGCCCGAGAAGACGGAGCTCGACCTCTCCGCGCTGACGGAGGCCGCCGCCTCACAGTTTGCCGAGCCCGCAGAGGCCGCGGGACTGAGCCTCGGGACCGAAATAGAGCCCGGGCTGCGCATTAACGGCACGCCGGAGGCCGTGACGGAGCTGGTGGGCATATTGCTCGATAACGCCGTTAAATACTCCGAGCCGGGCAGCGCCATAGCCCTGCGCCTCTCGAGAGAGGGCGCGCACATCCTCCTGCGGGTGCAAAACCGGAGCGCCGCGCCCGTGGCGGAGCCGGAGCGCCTCTTCGACCGCTTCTACCGCGGCGACGCCGCACGGACCCAGAGCGGCGGCGGTACGGGCCTCGGCCTCGCCATAGCCCGCGCGCTGGCCGAGAGCATGGGCGGCACCCTCACCGCCGCCGTGAGCGGAGGGCACGACATGGAGTTTGCGGCCAGATTTTGAGCTCACAGTGCCAGAATGCCGGTGTTTTGCCACAATAAAAGCCCCCTGACGCGGCCTGATTTGGCTGCATCAGGGGGTTTTCTCAAGTTTCCGAGCCTTTTTGAGGCACGGCCCAAGGCTGCAGGAGGGGCAGGACGTCCTCGTCCAGGTCGAGGACAAGGGTAAAGCCGCTCTCGCAGCTTGGCAGGACGCCGCGGTCGAAACTGACCTCCAGACGGTCCTCAAAGAAGGTCAGGCACTCCGGCTCAAAGGCGGCTTCCATCTCCGCACGCTGCTCCGGCTCCGTGAGCTCCGAGAGGTCGAGGATGCGCTGCACGGCCTCGGCCTCCTGGGCCTTTATCTCATCTCCCGAGCCGGTGCTCTTCGGGCCGTTTAATATACGGTCACGGCCGCGTCGGGCGCGGAGCTGGAGAGGAAGTCCTCAGTTTTCAGCGCATCGAGCCGGGACTTTACGTAGGTCCCGTCCGCCAGCGTCACGCCGAGCAGGCGGTGAGGAGAAGGGCGCAGAGGAGGATGAGGGGCAGCGCCTTTTTCATGTGCAGCTCCTTTCCCGCGCCGCTTGACTTATTCGCACTTCCAGAACGCCACGCTGTACGGGGGCAGCTCGCTGCCGCCGCCGAAGTCGTGGGGCGCGCCGGTGATGAGGTCCACGGCCCGGCCGCAGTTGGCGTTGAAGTGGGCGTGGAAGGGTTTATCCTCGGCGTTTATCGCGACGATGACACGCTCGCCCTCGACGGCGCGCTGGAAAACCGTCTGCCTGTTCGTTATGAGCAGGTCGGTGAAGTCGCCGCAGCGGAGCGCGCGGCTCTCGCGGTGGGCCCTGGCCATGGCGGCGATGGTGTCCGTGAGGGAGTTCCACTCCGGGGCGTCGAAGCTCGGGCGGAGGCTCCAGTCGCCGTTCCGCTTGTCGCCCTCAGCGCCCCACTCGCTGCCGTAGTAGACGCAGGGGATGCCGGGCATGGAGAACACCAGCCCGTAGATGAGCGGAAGGTGCGCCTTGTTCTGCAATATCGTCGCCGCGCGGGTGACGTCGTGGTTGTCGCAGAAGGAGAGCAGGTGGCGGCCCTTGTAGAGCGTCCAGTTCTCGGGGCCGAACTGCCGCTTGAGGCTGTGGATTATCTCGAAGAGGTTCATGCTGTTGAGGCTCGAGTACAGGCCCTTGTAGCACTCGTAGTTGGTGACGCTGTGGAGCATCTGGTCGTTCATCCAGCGGTTGTAGTCGCCGTGCAGCGTCTCGCCCAGCAGGAAGAAGTCGCCCAGGCCGTCGCAGAAGCTGCGCAGGCGGCGCAGGAAGTCAAGGTCGAGGCAGTAGGCGACGTCGAGCCTCAGGCCGTCTATGCCGAACTCCTCGCGCCAGAAACGCACCGTGTCGAGTATGTAGTCCACGACGGCGCCGTTGCGGAGGTTGAGCTTCACGAGCTCGTAGTGGCCCTCCCAGCCCTCGTACCAGAAGCCGTCGTTATAGCCGCTGTTGCCGCCGAAGTTTATGTTGAACCAGTCCTTATATGGCGAGTCCCACTTCTTCTCCTGCACGTCGCGGAAGGCCCAGAAGCCGCGGCCGACGTGGTTGAACACGCCGTCGAAGATGACGCGGATGCCCCGCTCGTGCAGCGCGCCGCACACGGCCTTGAGGTCCTCGTTGGTGCCGAGGCGGCAGTCCACGCGGCGGTAATCGCGCGTGTCGTAGCCGTGGCAGTCGCTCTCGAACACGGGGCCGAGATACACGGCGTCCGCGCCGAGCTTTTCGATGTGCTCCGCCCAATCGGCGATCTTGAGTATCCTGGGCGTCACGACGCCGTCGTTCTCATGCGGCGCGCCGCAGAAGCCCAGGGGGTAGATGTGATAGAATACGCTGTCATATGCCCACATATATCCAAATGTCCTTTCATAAGGCTATGCCAAAAGTATACAACAGCCCGGGCGATTTGAAAAGGGGGCAGCCGCTCAATGCGCGAGGCAGAGGATGAGGCCGTAGATGATGCTCGCGCAGGTGCCGAAGACTATGACCGGGCCCGCGATTATGAACATCTTGGCCGCCGTGCCTGTTATGAAGCCCTCGCTCTTAAACTCCAGAGCGGGGGAGACCACGGCGTTTGCAAAGCCGGTAATGGGCACCAGCGTGCCCGCTCCGCCGAGCTTGGCCGCGTCGTCATAGACGCCGAGGCCGGTGCAGAGCGCGCCGAGGAACACCAGCGTCATGGAGCAGGCCGTGCCGGCGTCGGCGCGCGGGAGGCCCGCCATGACCCAGAGCTCGGTTATCACCTGGCCCAGGGCGCAGATGGCACCGCCGATGAGAAAGGCGCGCAGCAGGTCGCCCCAGAGCGGAGAGGTGGGGGACTTGCGCTTTACGTATTCCGCGTACTGCTGGTTCGTCATATCCGGCATAAAATCAACTCCCGAGCATATTTTGCCGCAAACGCGCCGGATTATTTACGCTTTGACAGCCGGCGCAAAGCTGGTATAATATATCCGCAATTTTTTAGAAAACGGAGGCGCGCCATGGCACAGGAACTTGATCTTGAGGCCCTCCTCTCGGAGGCCGAGCTCGCGGTGCGCGAGGCCGGGCTGTTATTTGCCGACCGCGCCCTTGCCGGGCACATACACCACAAAAACGCAACCGATTTTGTCACCGAGGTGGACACCGGCGTGCAGGAGCTCATGCGCCGCCGCCTTGCGGAGATACTGCCCGAGGCCCGCTTCATGGGCGAGGAGCAGGACAACTCCGGGCTCGACACCTCGGGCCTCGTCTGGATACTCGACCCCGTGGACGGCACGACGAACTTCATCCACCGGCTTGGGCACAGCGCCATCTCGCTCGCGCTGGTCGCCGAAGGGCGGGGCGTGCTGGCCATCATCTTCAACCCTGACACGAACGAGCTCTACACCGCCATCGCGGGCCGGGGCGCGAAGCTCAACGGTCGGGAGATACACGTCAGCCCCACGGAAAAGCTCGCCGAGGGCCTCATAGGCGTCGGTACGAACCCCGCCTTCCGTGACCTTGCTGACCGCAACTTCGGCATCATGCGCGCGGTTTTCGACCGCTGCATAGACATCCGCCGCATGGGCGCGGCCTCGCTCGACTTCTGCGACGTGGCCTGCGGCCGCCTGGACGCCTACGCCGAGTGCCGCCTCAATCCCTGGGACTATGCAGCCGGTCTGCTCATCGTCCGCGAGGCGGGCGGCACCGTTACGGACCTCAGGGGCGGCAGCCCGGACATGTTCACGCCCAGCGACATCGTCGCCGCCAACGGTCATGTCACCGAGGAAATTTTGGAAGCATTGCACAATATTTGATGTACATATTTTACGACCCCGTGCCCTCCGGCACGGGGATTTTTTTGCACATGACATAAATTTCAAAAAAATCGCAGGATTCTCGGTGGTAGAGGGCGGAAAAGTTTTGTAGAATATACGCAGAAAGACCGGGCATGCGGCGTCGGCGTTTGTATATTTCGACGGCCTCATCCCGGCAATGTGTCAACACTGAATAAAGAAGGAGGAACACCAACTTGAAAAAACTTCTGTCTCTGCTCCTTGTCGCCCTGATGCTGGTCGGCCTGATGGCCGGCTGCGGCACCACCGAGACGACCACCTCCAACCCGCCCGCTGACGACGGCGGCGAAGTGAGCGCGCCCCCCGCGGACGACACCGCCCCCGACGTTGAGCTTACGGCCACTCAGCAGATAATTGCCGAGGCCGAGACCATGACGCTCGAGGAGCTGGCCGCCAAGGCCATCGAGGAGTCCAACGGCCAGACCTTCTTTGGCGTCGGCAACTCCAGCCGCGGCAAGACCGCCCTGCCCCTCTTCATCGAGTACCTGCAGAGCATCGACCCGAGCTACACCCTCGAGTATGATTGGCAGCAGCCGAAGAACAACAAGATCTTCGATCAGCTGACCGCCGACTCCCTGAAGGACACCGGCACCTTCGCCATGACGCTCATCCAGGACGGCAACCAGATCGAGAGCAAGATGGTCCAGACCGGCATCCTCGACACCTTCATCCCGAAGGACTGGGCCGACGCCAACGGCGTCACCGCCGACACCTATGAGGGCTATCTGCCCCTCCAGACCCTGAACAAGGTCTTCATGTACAACAACACCGGCTCCAAGACCTACGACAACTGCTGGGACTTCGTGGCCGAGGGCGAGCACGGCCTCTTCATGGACATCGACTCCGAGGTCGTCGGCAAGAACTTCCTCTACATGCTGACCAGCGACACCTACTCCGCCTGGCTCAAGGAGGCCTTTGACGCCCTCTCCGCCGAGGAGCAGGCCTACTTCCAGCCCACCATCGACGCCATGGCGGCCGACGCGGCCGACCTCGGCCTCGGCGAGAACGGCAAGTATGCCCTCGCGTGGATCAAGCTCTGGGTCGGCAGCTACAACGCCCAGACTGACGACGGCCCCATCTGCAACACCCTCGTCGACAAGTCCGCGACCGACCAGTTCGGCCTGCTGGTGTACTCCAAGCTCCGCTCCGTTGAGGAGAGCGCCTCCGTCTCCAAGAACAACATCACCATAGCGGCCTACAACGACGGCTACACCGGCATCGGCGGCTACGGCTACTGCCACTACCTGTTCGTCACCGAGAACAGCCCGCTGCCCTGGACCGCCTGCGCCTTCATCGCCTACATGACCTGCACGGCCGACGGCTTCTCCGCCTGGGGCAAGGACATCGGCGGCTACTCCTCCAACCCGCTCGTCGCCGCTGAGAACGAGGAGATCTTCCACCACCAGACCGGCGGCATGGCCGAGGACGGCACCACCGTCGAGTTCGCCGCGCTCAACGACGCCGGCTACGACTGGTGGACCACCGACGGCAAGCTCGTGCTCGAGGACCCCGAGTACTGCGCCTCCGTCTCCTTCACGGTCGGCAGCTGGATCGAGACTCTCGACAAATACTCCGTGAGCTGACACAACCGCTGAACACGCCTGCGTCCCCGGATGGACCCGCGTCCGGGGACGCTTTTTAGAAAACCCCAACCTCCGGAAAGGAAGGAGAGCTGCATGAACCAGTCGATACCGGTACAGAGCGGCGCGGGCGCCGTACTCAACAGGCTCCGCACCTTTTTCTCAAAGCCGCACAACGTCATTCTGCTGATACTCGGCATCATCCTGACCGTAACCACCGTGGCGCCCATCGTCGCCATAGTGCAGGACACCTTTAAGATACACCCCGGCACCATCGACGCCCACCTCACCGGCAAGAGCGAGGGCTACACCATCGTCAACTACATAGACCTCTTCACCAGCAACGTCGCCAAGACCAACCTCTGGACGCCGCTATGGAACACGGTGCTGCTCTCGGTGGGCAGCTGCTTTGTCGCGGTGCTCTACGGCGGGCTCTTTGCGTTCCTCGTCACGCGCTCCAACCTCGCGTGGAAGAAATACCTCAGCTCCATCTTCATCTTCCCCTACATCATGCCGCAGTGGACGCTGGCCGTCGTGTGGCAGAACGTGTTCAACTCCAACGCCGTCACCGGCACGTCCAACGGCCTGCTTGCCGCGACGCTGGGGGTCCAGATGCCGATGTGGTGGTGCAAGGGCCTGTTCCCGAGCGTCATAGTCCTCGGCCTGCACTACTCGGCCTTCGCCTACATCCTCGTCGGCGGCATCTTCCGCAACATGGACGCCAACCTCGAGGAGGCCGCCACCATCCTCGACACACCGAAGTGGAAAACCATGTTCAGGGTCACGCTGCCCATGGTGAAGCCCGCGATACTCTCCACCATCCTGCTCGTGTTCTCCAGCGCGATGGGCTCCTACCCCGTGCCGCACTACCTCGGCCTCACGACCCTCTCGACCAAGTACGTCTCCCTGAACTCTCGATACACCGGCGAGGCCAGCATACTCGCCATCATCATGATGATCTTCGGCATCGTCATCATGCTCATGAACCAGATGTCGCTCCGCAGCCGCAAGAGCTACACCACCGTCACCGGCAAGTCCGGCCAGAGCTCCAAGATAAACCTCGGCAAGGCCGGGCGCTTCATCATCGCGCTCATTCTGGTCATCCTGACCTTCTTCACCAGCATCTTCCCCATCGTCTCCTTCGCCTTCGAGACCTTCCTGCCGAACCCGGGCGATTACAGCTTCCTCTACACGGGCGACGCCTCAAACCTTACGACCAAGTGGTGGACCACCAGCGAGAACATCACCGAAAACGGCATGTACGGCCAGAAGGGCATACTCTATAACCAAACCATCTGGTCTGCCTTCAAGGGCACCATACTCGTCGCGGTGTGCTGTGCCCTGATAGCCGGTACGATAGGCACGATGATAGGCTACGCGGTGGCCAAAAAGCGGCGAAGTAAATGGGCCAACTACGTAAACTCCGTGGCCTTCCTGCCCTACCTGATGCCCTCCCTTGCGGTCGGCGCGGCGTTCTTCATCCTGTTCTCGAACGAGCACCTCAACCTCTTCAACACCTACACGCTGCTCATCATCGCGGGCACGGTGAAGTACATACCCTTCGCCTCAAGGAGCTCGCTAAACTCCATGCTCCAGCTCTCGGGCGAGATAGAGGAGGCGGCCATAATCCAGGACGTGCCCTGGGTTAAGCGCATGACGCGCATAATCATACCCATCCAGAAGTCGTCCATCATCAGCGGCTACATGCTGCCCTTCATGACCTGCCTGCGCGAGCTCTCGCTCTTCATGCTGCTCTGCGTCCAGGGCTTCATCCTCTCGACGACGCTCGACTACTTCGACGAGATGGGCCTCTACGCCTTCTCAAGCGGCATAAATCTGATACTCATCATCACCATTCTGGTCTGCAACACCCTCGTCAACAAGGTGACCGGCGCCAGTCTGGACAAAGGGATAGGAGGTTAAACCATGCCCGAGATAGTACTCTCCCACGTCACAAAGCGCTGGGACAAATTCTACGCCGTCGACGATTTGAACCTCGTCATCGACGACAACGCCTTTGTCACGCTGCTCGGGCCCTCCGGCTGCGGCAAGACCACGACATTGCGCATGATAGCCGGTCTCGAGACCCCCACCAGCGGACGCATCACCATCGGCGACCGCGTGGTGTTCGACAGCGAGAAGGGCATAAACATCCCCGCCAACAAGCGCAAGGTGGGCTTCCTCTTCCAGAACTACGCCCTCTGGCCGAACATGACCGTCTACAAGAACATCTCCTTCGGCCTCACCAACATCAAGGACGAGCTGCCCCGCATAGACTTCGAGGCCAAAAAGGCCGCCCAGCTCATCGAGGTGCTGAAAAGGCCCGACGAGACGGTGCGCATCATCAAGGAGTGCATCGACAAAAAGGGCAAGCTGGACGTGAACAAGGCCCACGTGAAGCTCATCGACCGCTTCGAGATCTCCATTTTCTCGGCCAAGACCATAATGGGCTGGAAGCTGCACGAATCGCTCGAGCCCGGCACCGTCGCCGCCGCGCGCCTCGCCGAGTGCGAAAAGACCCTCGAGGCCGAGCGCGCCAAGTGCGCCGCCGAGGGCTGCACCTTCAACGAGGACTTCGCCTACGTCAAGGACGGCAAGGTGCTCACCAGCGTCCGCAAGCTGACGGCGGAGGAGATAGACCTCACCGTCCGCCGCGTGGCGCGCATAGTCAAGATAGGCATGTTCATGGACCGCTACCCCTCGGAGCTCTCCGGCGGCCAGCAGCAGCGCGTGGCCATCGCCCGCACGCTCGCGCCCGAGCCGACTGTGCTCTTCATGGACGAGCCGCTCTCGAACCTCGACGCCAAGCTCCGCCTAGAGATGCGCTCCGAGCTGCAGCGCCTGCACATCGACACGGGCAGCACCTTCATCTACGTCACGCACGACCAGATGGAGGCCATGACCCTCGCCACCAAGATCTGCCTCATAGACAACGGCGTCTTGCAGCAGTATGACGCGCCGCTGGACGTCTACAACCGCCCGAACAGCCTCTTCGTCGCGGACTTCGTCGGCAACCCGGCCATCAACTTCATCGAGGCCGCGGGCAAGCAGCGCGCGGACGGGGACATCGAGCTGAGCCTGCTCGGCGGCAAGAGCGCCGTGTTCCACCCGAAGCAGCCTCTCGACCTCGCCAAGTGGTACGCCGACGAGGACGCCAAGGACGCGGACAAAAAGACCCGCGAGGCCGAGCTCGCCAAGGATAAGAAGCACGTCGAGAAGGCCAACAAGGATACGGTCTTCCGCTGCCACATCCCCATGGTCACCGAGACCGAGGACTTCGGCGACGACGCCGAGCCCGCGGACGGCGACTTCATCGTCGGCGTGCGGCCCGAGTTCCTCAAGCTGAGCGACACGGGCGCCCTCGAGGGCGAGATATACAGCGCCATGCCCACCGGCATGGAGACCACCGTCCGGATCAGGATAGGCGACTATCTGCTCACCGGCGTCGTGTTCGGCGGCGTGCTCTACCGCATCGGCGAGAAAGTGCGTATGGACTTTGACGGCAGCGGTGTGGTATTATTCAGCCGAAGGAACGGAAGGCTGATATCCCTCGGCTCTGTCGAGTTGGGCTGACCTTACGGCAGTGCGGCGGGGGCGGAAAGCCTCCGCCGCATTTTTGTATTTTTGGTGAGGTCTGCATGATAAAACTCATAGTAAGCGACATAGACGGCACTTTGCTGCCCTACGGCTCCGCGGCGCTGGACGAAAAGCTCTTCGAGCTGATACTGCGCCTTCGCGAGCGGGGCGTGATCTTCTGCCCGGCCTCCGGGCGGCAGTACCACTCGCTGCGCGCGCTCTTCGCCCCGGTCTGCGACGAGCTGACCTATCTCTGCGAAAACGGCGCCATAGTCTACGGCCCCGGCCCGGAGGACAAGGCCGCCGTGCTGGGCAAGACGGTCATGGACCGCGAGACGGCCCTCGACCTCGTGCGCGACATACTGGTCCTGCCCGGGGGCAGACCGCTGATCTCCGGCGCGAACACCAGCTACATCCTGCCCGGCGACCCGGACTATGAACACCTCATGCGCGACATAAAGGGCAACAACGTCGCCGTCATCGACCGGCCCGAGGACGTGCCCGAGGACATCATAAAGCTGGCCACCTACTGCCCGGAGGGCACGGGCCCGACCCGCCACGCCCTGGGCCCAAAGTGGGACGGCCGCCTGAGCATGTGCTCCGCCGGGCCGGACTGGGTGGACTTTACGATAGCGGACAAGGCGCTCGGCCTCGAGACGCTCTGCGCGGCGCTGGGCGTAGACCCGGGCGAGTGCGCCGCCTTCGGCGACAACTGGAACGACGCGCCCATGCTCAAAAAGGCCGGCCGCGGCTACATCATGGCCACGTCCGACCCGAACCTCCGCGCGCAGTTTGCATTGCAGTGCGAAAACGTGGAAAAGGTGCTGGAAAACTTCCTTGAAACGGGTGAGATATAGATGAAACGCGCCCTGGCCCTTGCGCTCACGATACTCCTGCTCGCGCTCTCCGGCTGCGCCGGGGGCACGGACGTCTCCGGCTTCGCGCCCGGCGAGGGCGAGAGGCTGGTCATCTATACCTCGCACAAGGAGGAGGTCTACGGCCCCATCGTCAAGGAGTTCCAGCAGCGCACGGGCATCTGGGTCGAGGTCGTCACCGGCGGCAGCAACGAGCTGCTGGAGCGCATCGCCATGGAGGCCGAGAGCGGCGAGCCGGTCTGCGACCTCATGTTCGGCGGCGGCGTGGAGAGCCTCGCGGCCTATGAGGACTGCTTTGAGCCCTGCAAGCCCGAGGGCGTGGAGTATCTGCGCGATGTGGGCCTCTCGGCGGACGACCTGTGGACGCCGTTTTCCAGCCTGCCCATGGTGCTCGTCTACAACACCCGCCTCGTCCCGGAGGGCGAGGTCACCGGCTGGGCCGACCTGCTCGACCCGCGCTGGAAGGGCCGCATCGCCTTTGCAGACCCCACCGTCTCCGGCTCAGGCTACACCGCGGCGCTGACGCTCTTCAGCTGCATCGAGGGCGACGACTGGGACATCCTCGCCGAGCTCGTCGCGAATCTCGACGGCGGAGAGCTGCCCGACTCCGGCGACGTGGTCGAGAGCGTGCGCAGCGGCAGCCGCTACATAGGCGTCACGCTCGAGGAGACCGCGCTCAAGCAGCTCTCGCCCGAGGTGGCCATAGTCTACCCCGCAGAGGGCACCAGCGCCGTGCCCGACGGCTGCGCGCTGATAAAGGGCGCGCGGCACCCGGAGAACGCCCGCGCCTTTCTGGAATTCGTGATAGGCCGCGACGTGCAGGAGCTGCTGGTCTCCGACCTCAGCCGCCGCAGCGTCCGCACCGACGTGCACGCCCCCGAGGACCTGCCCGGCGAGGCCGAGCTCGGCATCATCGACTACGACGTACACTGGGCGGGCTCCATCAAGGAGGAGTTCATCGCGCGCTGGACGGCGCTGATAGGGGAGGTCGGGGCATGAAGCGTCTGAGCGGCCTCTCCTTCCGAAACAAACTGCTGCTTGCCTTTCTGCTCATCGGCGTCGTGCCGCTGCTCATCTTCACGGCTTCAGGCGGCGCGCGCATGCAAGAAGGCCTCGTGTCGCTCATGCAGATGGCGAAGGTGTCGTGCGCGCTGGCACGCCACGGCGAGGCGGGGCTGCCGTACCCCTCGGTGCTCACCGACCCC
>ENA-OPCE01001854-OPCE01001854.1-human-gut-metagenome-genome-assembly--contig:-NODE-1854-length-11998-cov-2.274303_pt1 | contig 11998 bp, 8 predicted proteins | sample MGYA00241247_ERZ501474 | MGnify/ENA primary metagenome ERZ501474 (study PRJEB25962, sample SAMEA2042572) | human gut metagenome | biome: human gut; feature: human-associated habitat; material: faeces... | reverse complement strand
ATACCTATTTACATGAAGCTAGACATGCTTATCAGGAAAAATCGGTAAAAAAGGGAGAAGGATATGACGAACATTCGTTTAATATGATAAAGGCAGAAAATGTAGTAGATGAAAATGGAAATCTCTATAATTATATAGAAGATGGAGTGGGGTATGATACAGCATGTTGCGAGCTGGATGCCAATAATGAGGCAATGAGAACAATGCTTTCTTATAGTGAAGAGTTTGGGAGTGACCCAGAATATCTTAATTATTTAGAAGAAAGAAAAAATCATTTTCAAGATGTGAATGAAACACTTAAAGAAGAACGGGAACAAAGACAGGAAATTCAAAAAGAACAGGCAGAGAAGGCTTATTATCGGGGGGATTTATCGGAAGAAGAATATACAGAAATTAAGGAGCATGTTGAAGAAAATAGGATGGACAGAATGGAAAAAGATAGTCCTTATATAGAAAATTCTTTAGATTATACAAAGGAACATTGTGAAGAATCAGTTGGTCAGGAATTAAGAGAACGAATGACAGATTCAAAAGAAAAATTTGAAAGTGAGATATATAAGAAACATCCGGATAAACAAAAGTTAAATGAATTAAGGCAAGATAATAATCAAAATTTAGAATATATAAAACAACAGCAACAAAGGTATAATAGTAAAGAAAATGAAAAGTTTGACGAGATACAAAAATATGTAAATGAGAATAATCTGACTCCGAGAGAATGTCAGAATGATGAAAAATATCAGGAAATGCTTAATGAGTATTCAACGGCAAAAGAAGAAAATGCTTCATTAAGATATCAGAAGGAAGTATTAGAAGAACAAAATAAACAGATTGACGAGGTGATAACACCTAAAGAAGAACAAGAGGAGAAAAGGCTGCCGCAGGGTGAGGAACAGGAAGAACAGGGGAAAAATATTGCTCGAAGGATGGAAGAAGAGCCAGAACAAATAGTAGCAGAAACAGAAAATGAAGAACTGGGAATGGAAGAGATAGCAGGAGAAGATGAAACAGAAGCCGAAAATGAAGAAATGGAAACGGATTCTTCAGCTGTGGATAGCTCAGAAGGTGAAGACGAGGATGAAGAATATACATATTCTTATTGAATAAATGAAAGTTAAAGGAGAAATAATGGGACAGAATTATATAGAAGAGGTTTTTTCGGGAGATAAATTAATTGATTATTGTCCATATGAAGATGATAAGGCAAGATTTTCATTTGTAGGTACGAACAGGCAGGGAGAAAATATATTTTTTCCAGCAGGTGAACAGCTTTTGTCAAGGCATTTACTTTTATTAGGCGGTATTGGAACTGGAAAAACAAACACATTTAACTATTTAATAGGAAATGTAAGAAACAGTCTTGGTCCAGAAGATGTTATGATTATTTTTGATACAAAAGGAGATTTCTATAAAGAATTTTATTGTCCAGGAGACATAGTAATTAGCAATGATGAAAGAGCATGTGGGGAAAATGGAGTTGATTACTGGAATATATTTAAAGAAATTATGATTGATGGCAGAGTGGAAGAAAACGTATTAGAAATAGCAAATAGTCTTTTTTATGAAAAAATACATTCTTCAAGTCAACCATTTTTTCCAAATGCAGCGAAAGATTTGTTTTCGGCAATGCTTCTTCATATAGTGCGGTCAGAAAACTTGGAACATGTCAGGAATAATCAAAATCTAAGAAGTATATTTAATACTTTTTCTGTAGCGGCAATGAAAAAAATACTGGATAAGTATCCGGATTTAAAAGCGATGAGAGCTTACATAGAAGATGAAAAATCTGGGCAGACATTGGGAATTGTAGCAGAGCTTCAGCAGGTTATAAGAGAGATTTTTGTTGGAAATTTTAAGAAAAAAGGAAGTTTATCTCTTAGAGAAATTGTGAGGAAAAAAGGTGGGAAGGTCATATTCATAGAATATGATTTGGGAATAGGAAGTATGCTTACACCTATTTATAAAGTATTAATTGATTTTGCAATTAAAGAGGCACTCTGTAGAACGGTTAATGAAGGTAATGTGTTTTTTATGATAGATGAATTTAAATTACTTCCTAATTTGCAACATATAGACGATGGAGTGAATTTTGGACGAAGTCTTGGAGCTAAATTTGCGATAGGTATACAGAATATTGATCAAGTTATGGAGGCATATGGTGAAAATCTTGCAAGAAGTATTCTTTCAGGTTTTTCTACGAACATTGCCTTTCGAGTAAATGATGTAAATTCCAGAGAATTTATTAAAAATCTTTTTGGAAGGAATATAAAAATTCAAAGTTATCTTTCTACCATCCAATCAAGAGGACTTTCAGAGCAAATTAGAGAGGGATATGTTGTGGAAGATGCAGATATTACCAAGTTACAAATTGGAGAAGCTATTATTGGAACAATGGGTTGCTCTCCTTTTCGATTTCGGTTTAGAGAGTATCAATCTGGATTTTTCGCAAAGTGTAGATAGAGTATATATATAAATATGAGGAGGGAAAGTACGAATGAAATGCAGACATTGTGGGGCACAGTTATCAGAAACTGCAAAGTTTTGTGGTGTTTGTGGTAGTAAAGTGGAAAGAGAAACAGTAAAACAAGATGGAAATAGCAAAATACGAGGTAAAAATTATAATTCAGAGAAAGAAAATGAGAAAAATAAAAAGAATACAGGTGGAAAAAAGGGAATACTTTCGGTTATACTGTTATTATGTGTAATAGTAGCAGGAGCAGGATTTTTTTATTATAAAAATAAAGGAGGAGTTACAAGTTCTACTGATGGTAAAAATGCTACTGTAAAAGAATATAAAGATTCTGTAAATGGAACAAATAATTCTTTTAGTACATATTATGATGGATATATTTATTATAAAAAAGGAGCTTATCTGTGTCGGCAAAAAACGGAAGAATATGATGGAGTAGAGACAATATATTATTTAAAAGATGAAGATGCTGCTTTTATTATAATGGATGGGAAATTATATATAAATTATCAAGACAAGACAGATAATTTATACAAATTAATTAAAGTAGATTTACCTACAGATGTAACAATTCTTTCCCAGAACCAGGAAGAAAGCTATCTTTATACAGAAGATGAAATGATTTATTATTGTACATGGAATTCTGAAGAAAATGTTGAAAAAGGACGCGTAGAAATAATAAATAAACAAGGGAAAAAGACAAAGCTTTTTGATTTTCCCAAAGAGTATATGCAGAGTGCATATTATATGATGGATAGGCGTTATGTGTATTATTATGCAGAAGGTGGAATTAAAAGAATTGATATTACGCAGAAAAATTGTAATCCAGAACTTGTATTAGAAGAAACAAAGAATCAGCAAGTTCCAGATGATTTCCATCCATATAATGACAAAATTTATTACAGAGATGTTTATAGTGATGATCCGACATGGTATGAATATGACATAAAGACAAAAACGAAAAAAGAAATTTTGACAGAATCCATGTTTGAAGAGGAGGGCGGAGAGTTCAGAATAGAAAATTTCAGAGGAGACTATGCGTATGTTGAGAGAGACAGTCAATATGATGAGGATATGGGAGATATATATAGATTAAATTTAAAAACGGGTCAGTTAGAATGGGTTACAGAAAGTTACTATGATTCTAATTGGGATATTTGCCAAAATTATATTGTATTTACGACATATAATGATAGTGATGATGGAACAGAGATAAAATTTAAAAATGTTCTTGAAGATATGTGAAGTCTCAGCAAGAAATACATGAGAAAGAGGAGAAATAAGGAAAAAGATAAAAGAACAATATAGAAGGGGAAATATATGAAAAAAAGAGCAAGAAAGATACAAGTATGGCTTGCCTGTGTATTTGCCGTAATCTTACTATGGAATCTTGGACAAGTGGAGGCGAAAGCCTCCACTGCCCAGGAAGATAATCTCGTTATCATTTATGGTGTCAATGCACAAGGAGAGGCAGAAATGGCGAGCAATGGATTGCTGATTTCAAGCAGCAAGGGGAATCCATATGTAGTCGCAGCTGCCTCAAGCCATTGGGAGCAGATGGACAAATATTATGTAGAAGGTCCGGCAGTAGAGCAACAGGAAATTAATTTTAAGGGAAATAAAGCAGAGGCAGGAGTTTCCGTTTTTCAGACAAATTTAAGTAAGGGAGGCTGTGAAAGTTCCGAGATAGCAGGATATGATAATTTAAGCCCATATCAGCTTGCCTCCGCAGAGGGAATTGATTTAAGTATAGAGTCAGATTCCATGTCAGATAAAGTAAGCAGTGAGACGACTATGATTGGTTCCGAATACAGCATGGTAAATGATCGAAGATTTGTAAAACTGGAAGAGGAACCTAGTGGAAACCTGATCGGCGGTCCGATTGTCCTTGATGATGGCCGGGTAGCAGGAATCCAGGTAAACATGGATGATGGATATTACTGGTTTCTGACAATGGATGAAGTCGTAGATATTTTACAGGAAAACAGCGATGGAGAAATCGGCGGGACTCCGATGGATGACAGTAAGATTTTCCTGTACATGATACCAGTATTTGCAGTCGTATTTCTTTTATCAGCGATATTATATTCTTCTTCTGAAAAGAAGAGAATCGCGGCAGGCAAAAAAGAATTTGCCAATGTTCTTGTTCTTGGAGGAGAAAGCGGCTTACAGCTTCGAGGAATCGGCGGTCATTTTAATGACATAAAGTTCCCATTAGAGGGTAAGATTATTTTTGGAAGAGACTCCGCACAATGTTCAGCGGTGTATCCAAAAGAAGTGAAAGGAATCAGCCGTTTACATTGCAGTGTGGAAATAAAGAATGGAAAAGTTCTTCTGATGGATTTAGGTTCTACCTATGGAACATTTCTTTCGGATGGTAAGAAATTAGAACCAAATAAGCCGTATTATCTAAATTATGGACAATCTTTCTATTTAGTAGATCCGGCAAACACATTTCGTATTGTTTAAATCAGAAGGAAAGAGGTGAAAAGAAATGAATACGACTTTTTTTCAGAAAGCTTCAGAAAATAAAAGGAGTATCAGTTGGGCAGATATTTTTTCTGATGTCTGGAAGAAACATCGAAAAGATCAGAGAACAGCACTCCTTACGAAAGGAATGGGGTCCCATATTCCAGCGCCAAACCGAATGCTTTCCGACTGGCAAAAACCATGGCTGTTTGCCCGTGTATTAATCGCAGGTCTGGCATTATCCGTATTAATTGGAATAAGCTGCGTTATCTTTCCGGGCTATGGAATGCTTCTCATGTTATGTCTGCTTCCTGCTTTTGTAGTGCCATTATCCGTAATGTTATTTTACTGGGAAATGAATATTCCGGGGAACATTTCTATCTATGAAGCATTATTATTAACACTTTTAGGAGGCTGTCTGTCACTTACAGTAACCGGCATTATGAGAACCGTCTTTCCGGGAATCTCAGAAATCGCTTTCCTTGCGGGTCCACTTCCAGAAGAACTGGCAAAATGCCTGATCGTGACAATATTCCTCTGCCGGAAAAAATATAATTACGGACTGCAGGGAATTTTAATTGGCGGTGCAGTTGGCGTGGGCTTCTCCGCTATGGAATCCGCTGGTTACGCATTACAGATTTTTGATATTGGAATCCAAAATGCGATGGGCACAAATATCATTATTCGCTCTATGGCAGACATTTTAGTGCGAAGAGGAGTCCTTGCTATCGGAGGCCACGTTGTATGGGCAGCTCTCTATGGCGGCGCTCTGGCTCTGATTAAGGGAAAAGGAAAAATGTCACCGAAATGTTTTGCCAATAGTTTATTCTGGCTGACATTCAGTGCAGCATTTCTCTTACATACCGCTTGGAACTTCAGTGCTTCCTATCTTGCAGGCAAGCTGCCAGATTCCCTTGTGGCATCTTTAGTAAAATTTGAAGCAGGAACAGTAACACAGTGGGTAAAATATATCGTATTGATCATACTTGCCTGGCTCTTACTTTTCTACATTATGAAAAAGTCAATCCGTCAGATGGTCAGCGTTGATGAAATGTATCATAATGCAGCCAACAGCGCAGAGGCAGTTATTCAGGGAGTATCTGGATTATTGAACGGAAAAACATATATGCTCACAGCAGGAACACCACTTATTTTTGGACGAAGAACAGAAAAATGTAACGTCCTTTTCAAAAATGAGACAAAAGGAATCAGTAGTATTCACTGCAAAATCAAATGGTATAACGGAAAAGTTCTGATAAAAGACCTTGGTTCAACATATGGTACATGGCTTAACGAGGGAACACGCCTGGAACCAAACAAATATTATGAACTGCCAGATCAGGGAGTATTTTATCTGGGATCAAAGGAAAATATGTTTTTTATGGGGATGAAATAAAAAGAGAATATCTTTATTAGACAGGAGGCACACCATGATACAAACCGAACCCCATCACCTCAGGATGGGCACCAGACTAAACAACAGATATCTTATCCAGGGAGTTCTTGGAGAGGGAGGCTTTGGCATTACTTACGTTGGCATGGACGAGGTATTGTGCCAGAAGGTAGCCGTCAAAGAATTCTTTCCGAGGGGAGCGATTACGAGGAATAATCAGCAGACCAATGAGGTAGTATCCGTTTACGGAACGAAAGCCGCGAATTTCCATCAGGGAGAGGAGAAGTTCCTTCAGGAGGCTCGGACGATTGCACAGTTTAACAATGTAGCCGGAGTTGTGCGGGTGCAGGATTTCTTCCGGGAAAATGGAACGGCATATATTGTAATGGAGTATTTGGAGGGAATTACTTTAAAGCAGTATTTGCAGACGTATGGACCGATCAGTGTCGAAGAGATGCAGAATATATTTGCTCCTATATTGGAGGCGTTAGATAAGATTCACCAAAATGGAGTGATTCACAGGGATATTAGCCCGGACAATATTATGTGTCTGCCGGAAGGCGAAGCGAAGCTGATGGACTTTGGAGCGGCGAGGGATTATACGGATTATAGTGAGGAAGGCTTGTCTGTCATTTTAAAGATGGGATTTGCCCCGATTGAGCAATACGATTCTCACGGAAAACAGGGGCCGTGGACGGACATTTATGCACTGGGAGCGACAATGTACCAATGCCTTACAGGAAGAAAGCCGGATGATGCAACGAAAAGAAGCTTGGAGGACACACTGGTTAGTCCGTCAATGCTTGGAGTACGCATTGCCCCACCTGTAGAATATGCCATTATGAGAGCTTTACAGATTCGGCCTGCTGACCGCTATCGGAATCTCGGGGAATTTTGCGAAGATTTATATAGCGTGGTATCTGACAATACTGTATCTGTTAATATGAATACATTTACCCAGCCAGCAGGGAGTTATGACTGGGGAAGTCCTTCGGGAACGTCCAGTCAGAGCAGGCAACAAGGATATCCGGATGTGCCGCCATACACTCCGCCGCAGCCACCGGTAAAGACAAAGAATTCTACCCCGCTTATCGTAGCTCTTTGCTGTACGTTAACTGCTGTGATTATGATTGGGATAGGTGTTGTATTATTTACAAATTCAAAGAATAGCCAGACAGCCGGAAATACAGCGAGAGCAGAATCGGGGAAAGAAGCGGAAAAAGTAGCAGAAAATACTACTGCTGCAACACGGAGTACAACAGAAAGTAAAGCACAAGATACGCAGCAAAGTACAACCGAGCAGCAGGCGGCAGCGACACAGGCAGCGAGCACAACAGAAGATACTGTGGATACGCAGGCTGTCGGAGCGGATGGTAATGAGGAAATATTTGAAGATACCGATGCTTCTGCGGATTACAGCGAATGTCTCAGCCTTGATAATTATACATACTTGGAAAGTCCTGATGGAGATTATACATTCTATTATCCACAAAATGTTTATAATTACGCATATTATGACGGAGACAGTTGTATTTTTACCTCTGATGATGAAAATGACACGGTGAAGTTTATCCGTAAAGATAATACATCGGGAAGCCCGGCACAGGGAATGGAAAATCTATATAATTCCTATACGAATCTGTCTCAAAAAGAAAAGATTTTATTCCGAGAGGAAACGGACGAACGTGGATTTGCCCGAGGCGTATTAAGTGGAATCACAGACAACCAGAATGTATATGCATCTATCGCAGCAAATGATGACTATGTATATATCATGGAGGTATGCACCAGTTTTCAGCATGATTCTACGAAATCAACATGGGTAGAATATTATATAGACTGTATGTATCGGTATTGTAGTTTCAGCAGGAGAGTCGGTGATCCGAGAAGCTATGATGAGTATATGGAAGATCAGTAAGCGGAATTGACGATGAAGCGGCATGATTAGTGTATTTGGAGGAAATATGAAAAAAGAAAAAACTAATAATAGCAGTAGTAATCATTTGCTGTGTAATTGGTGCAGATTTTATATATTGGGTCTCTCTGTGTTTTATTTTTGTCTTGGAACAATAGCCCGACAGCCCCGATCCAGAAATATAAGAAGCAATTTTCGGTAATTCCGATATCGGGTAGTTCACACAAGGTTGATGAAATCTGAAAACGCTCAAAAAAAAATAATAGAATAAGGTGTCATATAATTCAGGAAAGAAATTAATTCATACCATTTCTTTCCTGAATTTTTTGTCGGGATATATCTAAAGATGTAGATTTGAAACTAAAACCAGTCGGGAAATGTCTATTTTCGGAGGTGATATTGCAATAGAGGACAGAAACCATATAATGAAGTTAATGAGAGAGGACGGGAGGAAGCCAGTACCATCAATGGTCAGGAGATCATAACATCCAAACACCGGTGAATAATCAGTGACCAGGGAATCAGAGCACCTCTATGTATTTATCTGGTGATAAATATGGTGATTATCGGCGGCATAATGTCAGCAATGTTTAACTTATCTTTACAGTGGGGAATGTTATCCGGATTTTTTGTTTATCTGCAACGATTTCAATTGCCTTGTCTCCAATCGGGGAATTTATCGTAAGATTCCAGACCGGCTGTAAAAAGATAAAAGACCCGGAAGTTATGAACCGTTTAGAACCGTTATTCTATGAGGTATATCAGAAAGCGAAGATGCAGGAACCACTGATTTCTGATTCTGTAAGATTATACATGAATGAGGATGAGTCAGAGAATGCATTTGCGACAGGACGAAGAACCATCTGTGTGACAAGAGGACTTTTAAATCTTTCGGATGAAGCAATAAAAGCGACTCTGGGACATGAATTTGGACATCTTGCACATAAAGATACAGACCGGTGTCTTCTTGTAGTTCTTGGCAATACAGCAATTTCCGGGATTTGTGTGTTTATCGAAATGATTGCATTATTTTTCAATATCGTTTCTACGGTGATGTCCATATTTACAAGAAATGAAGACAGTTTTTTCGTAGCGATGTTTGGCGTATTTTCCAGCGTAGTAATGCTTAGTATTGTCCGCTGCTCTTTTGCAGGAGGTAGCTATAAACCAAGAAGCCATGAGCTGTTTTTGAAGGACGATATGGGGGAGAAGAAATAGAGTGAGTATGGGAGGAAGTTGCATATGAGATGTAGACAATGTGGAGCAGAGATTTCTGAGAATGCCAAGTTCTGTGGAGTATGTGGAAAAAAGGTCGAAAAAGAAGTTGTACAACCACAACAGGAAGAAAAGAAAAACGTTAAAGTAGAAAAGAATCAAAATACTGGGAAAAAATCAAAAGGAGGAATTGCTGCTCTGCTGATTATCCTATGTATCTGTGTTGCCATTACAGGATTTATCATTGGACGGAAAAAAGAAACGGCATCTTCGGATAGTGGGAATTCAGTGATAAGTAAAATAAAAGGAGAAAAAAAGGAAGAGGATATCAATGGCGCATGGAATGAGTTCAGTCAATATTATAAAGGATATGTTTACTATATAAAACAACTGGCTTTAGATGAGAATGAACTGTATCGTCAAAAGGTAGATGGGGGAGAACTTGTTGGCGATGAAGAAGAAGTGTGGTATGCCCCATACTCAGAGATTAGAAGTTTTTATATATATAATGATCAAATTTATTTCGCTTGTAACTGCTACGGGGAGTCTGAAGATTCATCGGAATATGAATGGGATATATATACAGTAAATTGTAATGGGGATGATTCAGAGATTCTATATCATGCACAGAATTATGCAACGATGCGAATGTATGGAGAGAATTTATATTGTCTTGTAGAACCGGATGAAGGAAATTATAAATGGGGTGTTACCACTTCCCAGGCATATTTCCCTAAGGACAACACTGCAGAGTTCGATAATGACCTTACTATTACAGACTGGCTGACACAGTATTCCGAGATCAAGGATGCTACTTATGTTCGTGGATTCCTCGGACGTATGCTCTTCCCCGGTGAAGACGGCATCAAACGTGTACGCGTTCTTTCCGGTGGTGAGAAAGTCCGCTGTCTTCTTTCCAAGATGATGATCTCCGGTGCAAATATCCTGATCCTGGATGAGCCAACCAACCACCTCGATATGGAGAGCATCACAGCACTGAACAACGGTCTGATCAAATTCCCGGGTGTTATCCTTTTCACCTCACATGACCATCAGTTCGTACAGACAACAGCCAACCGTATCATGGAAATCCTTCCAAACGGAACCATGATCGACAAGATCACTACTTACGATGAATATCTGGCAAGTGATGAGATGGCTAAGAAACGTCACGTATTCGAGATCAACGAAGAGGACGCTTCCGATAACTAAAAAATAAAATACAGGGTACGGCTAAGCCGTACCCTGTTATTTTATTCTGTCTTCATGATAATATCCGCCAGCTTTCCGCCTGTCACCTTAAGCAGATCAGCAAGGGGAACCTTCAGTGTCAGTCCGATACGGCCGCCACTCACATAAATCTCTTCAAATTCTCCTGCAGATGCATCAAACACAACAGGATAAGGTTTCTTCATTCCCAGCGGGCTGCAGCCGCCTCTCACATATCCGGTAATCTTTGTGATATCCTTCACATGGATCATGTCCACTGTCTTCTCGCCGACAGCCTTTGCAGCCGCCTTACGGTCAACTTCCTTTTCAATCGGAACTACAAATACGAAATAACCGCCGCTCTTTCCTTCCATTACCAGAGTCTTAAAAGACTGGTCATAGGGAGCACCGATCTTATCCGCACTGTGGATCCCGTCAATAAATTCATCACATTCATAGGAGAACGCCTCATATTTAACCTTCTGTCTGTCTAGCATTCTCATTGCATTTGTCTTAGCTTCTTTTGCCATGTTGTCCTTCTTTCCTGCCTTCTACCCGGCATCTTTACTGTTACTTTCTTTTTTTATGTGTATCATCACGTCTGGATATCTTTTTCCAGAGTTCTTCTCCCTCCCGGTCGTCTTCGTCCATCATTTCTCTCAGCACTTCCTCATCCAGTTCATCCTCATCAATTACAACCGGTTCTTCATAGTCATCATTCATTGGATGATAGGAATCTTCTGTATCAAAAGATCCCAGCGGAAGATCAATTTCTTTCTGTCTGCTCTTTCTCGGTCGGTACGGAATTGTTTTTTCTGATTCAGGTGCCACCGCATCCTTTTTATGTTTTCTTCCTTTATTTTTTTCAAGTCTGAAATCTACCTGCTGCGCACTCCGAGATGCTTTATGAGAACTGTTCTGCGCTCTTCCCGGCGTATGCTTCACATTTTGTCTCTGTGCCGATGTTCTTCTGACTTCTTTCTGCGCCTTTCTTTCTGATTTCTGTGGCATATAATCCCTGAAATCCACATAATCAGAACTGTCCTGTCCATCGTTATACGCATCCTCTTCGTACTCTTCTTCCTCGTCATCATCTTTGCGCCTGTTTGTCGCAAACTGAATCAGCATTCCAAGAAGTGCAAATCCTGCACTCAGTCCCAGACCATACGGAATATCCGCCAGTCCGCCTAATTTTGCAGCAGAAAAGCCTGCCATCGCACCTCCCAGAAGGCTTGTCCCAATGATCAGAACTTCTCTCGCCTGCTTCATAGCCAGCACCCCAAGGCCCACTCCCAGAAGGAGACAGAAAAAGAATACCAACGAAGTA
>ENA-OPCE01001835-OPCE01001835.1-human-gut-metagenome-genome-assembly--contig:-NODE-1835-length-12165-cov-3.373493_pt1 | contig 12165 bp, 6 predicted proteins | sample MGYA00241247_ERZ501474 | MGnify/ENA primary metagenome ERZ501474 (study PRJEB25962, sample SAMEA2042572) | human gut metagenome | biome: human gut; feature: human-associated habitat; material: faeces... | reverse complement strand
GGCGCGAACGGCGGGGAGAGCTGCGCCGCTATGACATTCGCGCCAAGGAGCGTCCGCAGGCGCGCTACACGGCGGAGAGCATCTATGTGCGCATCCGTCAGGGGTGGAAGCCCGTCCCGCCTCCGGTGCGCGAGCAGACGCCCGAAACCGAGCCGGAAATGCATGTGGCGGCTACGTTTGACGACGTATCCGAGCTTCTGGACGTCTTTCAAGCGCATGGCATCGACAAGGCGGAAATCTGTCTGGTCGGCTGGAACAAGAGCGGGCATGACGGCCGCTGGCCCCAGCCCTTCCCTGTCGAGGAGCGCCTCGGCGGAGAGGAGGCGCTCAAACGGCTGACTGCGAAGGCGCGCGCCATGGGATACGCGATGGTCTGCCATACCAATTCCACCGACGCCTATTCCATCGCCGACTGCTGGGCAGAGACCGACATCCTTTGTGATGAGGCGGGTGCGCCCGTCAAGAACAATCAGCCCTGGAGCGGCGGCGACATGTACCAGGTGTGCCCGCTGTGGCGATGGAGCTGCTGCCGAAGGTCAGGGCGCTGGGTTTTGAAGGCACCCACTACATCGACGTGATCTCCACGGTCTTCCCCCGCACCTGTCATGCGCCCGGCCATCCTGTCACACGCAGGCAGTGCGCAGCCCTGTGGAATCGCATTTTGCGCTTTGCACGACAGCAGTTTGGCGGCATCAGCTCGGAGGGCGGCTTCGACTTTACCGCGCCGGAACTGGACTTTGGCCTGTACGTTTCCTTCGGGCTGGGGGACTGCCCCCTGGCGGATGACGTTGTGCCGCTCTGGCAACTCGTCTATCATGGCTACGTCCTCAGCAATCCCTATAGCAAAACCGTAAACCCTACCAATGACGACCTGCTGAAGGTTGTGGAGTACGGCGGACGGCCCACGTTCTATTACGATTCCAAATTTGTGACGCCGGATCCCAACAAAGACGTCAACTGGATGGGCGAGAACGATTATCACTGCCACACGCCCGAGGACCGTCAGAGCAGTGCAGAATGGATTGCGCGGGTGTACCGCTGGTACGAGGGGATTCGCCATCTGCAAACGCTTACGATGGAACGCCATGAGATCCTGCCGGACGGCGTGCGCCGCGTGACCTATGAAAACGGCGATCAGATCGTCGTTGATTACCACCAAAAGAAAGCCTATCTCAATGGCAAGCAGATTCTGCCCCTGGAGTGAGCCTGAGGCATGCGGGAGGTCCATCCTCCGCATGCCTTTTCAATGTCCCGGAAGCGCACGGGGAATGCAGGGTTCGACAAAAAACTGTATAAACTGGGCGCTAATATTCCTAAATATATATTTCGATGCCATAAATCAAAAGACAAATCATTGCGGTTCACTTTTGCAATGAATATACTACAAAGTAGCTTCATTCCGAAAACAAAATGAATAAGGAGGTATATCTGAATGAAGAAAATGATTACCTGGATCATGGTGCTGGTGATGGCCCTGTCTCTTACCAGCTTTGCGGCTGCAGAGGAAGCTGTCCCCCTGCGTCTGTGGATGTGGGACGCCGCGCAGCAGCCCGCCATGCGCGCCATGGCCGATGAATATGAGGCGTCCCATCCTAACGTCACCATCGAAATCAGCTGCCAGGCCGACGTTTCCGGCCTCAACCAGCGGATTCAGGCGACCATCGGCACGTCCGACGCCCCCGAGATCTTCTTCATGAACTACAACCTGGCGGCTGAGTATATCCCGCTGGGCATCGTGGCTGACCTGACCCCCTATGACATCGATCAGTCCGACCTGGCCTCCGGCATCGTTAACGCCTACACGGTGGACGGCAAGGTGTACGCCGTGGCAAAGGACACGGATTCCTACGCCGTGTTCTACAACAAGGCGCTCTTCGATCAGGCCGGCGTGCCCTACCCCGACGATTCCTGGACGATCGCTGACTTCTGCGAGACCGCCAAGAAGATGACCAGCGATGGCGTTGTGGGCTGGACCAGCTCCACCTCCGACCGCGTGTGGTACAACTTCATCTGGAGCAACGGCGGCCAGATCTACAGCGAGGACGGCACCACTGCCGCCATCAACACCCCTGAGAGCGCTGAGGTCATTCAGATGCTGATGGATCTCTCCGCCAACGGCTACGCCTACACGGGTCCCCAGCTTGCCGAAGTGTCCGATACCGCGGCCTTCACCTCCGGCATCGCCGCCATGACCATCAACGGCTCCTGGATGATTTCCCAGTACGCCAGCGCGCTGGGCGACAACCTGGGCATCGTTGAGCTGCCTTCCGGCGCGGCCGGCAAGTTCAGCGCCAACCACGGCATCGGCTACTCCACCACCACCTCCAACGAGCATATGGAGGAGACGGTTGACTTCCTGAAGTACCTGGCCACCTATGATGCTCAGGTGAAGCAGATCGAGGTCGTTATCCCCGCCAACCTGACCTGTGCCTCCGCTTGGGAGAGCGTGTACCCCAACGTGAATGTCGGCGCCTTCATGAATGCGCTGTCCTATGGCCGTAGCTACCTGTCCACCGTCAACGCTACCCTGGCCCGCACCGCTGTGCTCCTGCTGGCCCTGACCAATCAGGTGCTGAGCGCAATGGGCAAGCCCGTGCTGCCCATCGAGAGCACCACTGTGGAGCAGCTGGTCACCGCCGGCATCACCACCGTGGCCGCCCTCATCAACTGGTGGAAGAACAACTCCTTCACCGCTGCCGCCGTGGCCGCCGACAGCTACCTGGCCCAGCTGAAGCAGAAGCAGTGATCGCCGACTGTCCTATATAAGGTAAGAGGGCAAGGCCCCCGGAGACGCAGGTTTCCGGGGGCTTTTTTCGTCTGCAGCAGGGCGGCAGGAGAAATTCCAGCCGGTTCTTTGCCAGAAATTCCGTCCCTCAAAAAGTGGTTTTCCGCAACAATCCGCACACTCCGCACCAGTACCGCAACCGCATCATTTCACGTCCGCAACAGTTTCTCTTTTTTCTGCAACAAATTCTTGTGATTTGTGCAAAATATCCAATTCAGACTTTGGAATATTTTCACAAATCATGCGTTTCTACACATTTTTTCTTGACAACCTGCACCAGAAAATGGTATAAAGGAAGCAGGATAGTAAACCTCGAAACATGTCCATTATATGGGACAGTGGCAATGCGTAAAAGACTTGACACCATTTGAAAGGAGCCATCAATCATGACGAACAAAAAGCTGAAACTCGCTGCCATGTCCGTAGCCCTGACCGCCTGTGTTGCTGCACAGCCCATGGCCGCCCATGCTGTGGAAGGCCCCGACTCTGTCGAGGATAACGCTGCCCCGCAGGCCGAGCCCGCCCCTGTGGAAGGTAAGACCGCAGAAGGCGAGGTCGAGGGCGAAGAGGAAAAGCAGGAAGAGTTTGTTCCCCCGGTGAACGATGAGGCCAAGAAAGATGATCAGGCTCCCGCGTTCGGCCCCGGCACCAAGACCGATGACATCATCATCGACTACAAGCCCGCTGAGAAGCCTGATGAGACCGGCAAATCCGGTGAGGACGGCGAAACCGACGGCTCTGATGGCTCCGGCGAGACGGACGAGACTGAGAACCCCGACGGCACCTATGTGAAGGGTGACGTGATCGACAACAGCAAGAAGGACGAAGCCACCGGCAAGGACGGCAAGATCGGCGAGGCCACCAAGGAACAGACCCCCGACAGCTCTTCCAGCACCACCGTCGTGGACCCCGACGCCGAGGTGAAGAAGGGCGACCCCGTGGTGGGCAAGGACGAGGACGGCAACACCACCATCACCACCCCCACCGAGACCACCGGCACCGAGACTACGACCACCACCGGCACCGGCAAGGCCGATTCCTCCACTACCATCACCGACACCAAGAAGGGCGAAGAGATCAACCTCGACGACGAGCTTGGCAAGGACGTGCGTCCGGACTGGAAAACCGATAAGGATGCCAAGCTGGGCGGTTACACCGTGGACAAGGTCGAGCCCGCCAAGGACGGCAACTCCAAGACCCTGACCCTGAAAAAGACCAGCGAGCCCGAAACGAAGAAAATGTCCGCTGAGGATGTTGCCAAGCTGCTGGATGTCCCCGAGGGCGGCGTGGAGAAAAAGACCGACGACGAGGGCAACACCACCTATACCCTGAAAAAGGAAGAGACCTCTACCGACGAGAACGGCAACACCGTCACCCGCACCACCTACTACGAGATCACCGGCAATTCGGTCAAGACCCGCACCGAGACCACGCTGGTGCTCAAGGTGGAAAAGGGCACCGTTGATGTTAATAATGAGGATCTGACCACCGAGATCGAACTGCCAAGCATCACTGCCAAGAACACCGACGAGACCAAGACGGATGTCATCGAGATTTCTTCGGAGAAGCTGGGCGAAATGCTCCAGGACGAGTACTATAACAACGTTACCGGCGAGTATGTCTATACGGAAAACGTGGACGGCAAGGAATATACCTATAAAGTCAAGAAAACGGAAGACTCCAAGCCGCTCACCAACGCGCAGTTGGCCGAACGTCTGGGCGAGGGCTTCACCGGCGATGACAACGGCGTTTACTACAAGGGCGAAAAGCTGACCTTTGACCAGATGGAAGCCGTGCGCAAGACTTTGAGTTACACCGTGGAGGTCACCGAGGTCACCAAGACCCCCGGCCAGGTCGAAGGCGGTCAGGAAAGCATCAAGAGTGCCGAGGAAACTGCCAAGCTGGAAGCCATCAAGGCCGCTCTGACGGATGCCGCCCGGAACGCCGGCATTAATGTGGAGACCGATGATTTCAAGAACCAGCTGAATACGATCGATCCCACCGGCAAAGGCCAGCTCAATCTCAGTTATACCGATGCAGACGGCAATGTTCATACTGTCACCCTCCGCTATAATGGGGCAACGGTTTCTGCGCCTCAGCCGGGCACTCCCGATTCGAGCAAGGACACCGAGACCCGTAAGGATGTTACGGACAACGTCATCACCGGCACCGCTTATGTGACCGGCTCGAATACGTGGACCGAAAGCGGTTCCCTCAACGGCACCTACGTCAAGCCCGGCAGCGGTGAACTTCCCTCTCTCGATGGTTGGACGATCGCCAGCAAAGACCCGGAGAAGGGCACCACGACCTACAAAAAGGAAGACACCGTGACCTCGCCCGACGGCACCAGCACCAAGATCACCCGTACCTGCACAATCACGGAATCGTCCGCTTCCCTCAGCGATACGGAGAAGGAAGAGATTGCCTGGAATGAGCTGCAGAACAAGACCGGCAAGGACAAAGCTACCCTGATTCAGGAAGGTTACAGCATTGATATCGGCAGTATGGACTTCTCCGGCATCAAGCGCGTGGAATGGACGATCGACGAACTTTCTGAATCCACAAAGACGGACGCCAAGGATCTTAACGACAAGCTGGTGATCCCCGGCGGCAAGAACTGGTCGATCGACGAAAAGGCCGGCACCATTACGGTGGACGGAAAGACCTACGACAAGGTGACCAAAACCAATGACGGCTACACCTGCACGGTCGAGGACAAAAACGGCGTAAAAACCACCTACACCTTCACCAAACAGGCCGGTGCTCCGCTGACCCCTGAAGAGATCCAGACCGCGCTGGCAGGCCAATACAGTGTTTCCGCTGACAGCATCCGACTGAACGCCGACGGCAAGACCGCGACCTTCACGAAGGGTGACGAAACCATCACCGTGGATTACAGCACCCTGAGCGAGACCCTCACCGTCCGGAAGGATGTGCACACCTCCTCCAGTGTCACCGACATCATCAAGGACAATAAGGATCTTGAGAAGGCATACGACGAGCTGTGGAAGCAGATTCAGGAGATCCAGAGCAAACTTCTGCCCGGCGAGGAACTCTGGATCGGCAATCTGGAGGTTACGGACAAGACCGAGAAGACGGACATCATCAAGTATTTCACCACGGCCATCTCGCCCGAAAATATGAGCAAGGATGAGCTGATCAAGGCTCTGCAGGAGCAGGAGCGGATCGCCAAGAACTCCACCTATGTTGCCAACGCGGGTTCCAAATACGAAGAGACCAAGAAGAACTACTACTCCGGCGAAACGGAGACCAAGTATTACTATCAACCTTGGGGCGGTTCCAAGATCGAGGTTACTCCTGCTGGTCAGCCTGGTTGGTATTACTATACAAACGATAAGGGCGAAAAAGAGTATGTCTCTTGGTGGGATGTCGAGCGTCAGGATACGCGCAATGATATCGGCCACCTCGATCTTGCTTCCGGCTCCAAGCTGGATCTGCTGCCGGACAAGGACGGTAAGGTCGATCAGACCGACTGCGTGCTGGTGAGCAAGGATCTGAAGCTGGAGTGGAACTACGATGCCGGAAACCTGGTCAACGGTAAGGGCAACCAGACGGTCGGCCTGGACAGTAAGATCAGCTGGGACGATGAGGGCGGCAAGGGCAACGGCCACTACGAGTATGACCGCGGCGACCCCAATAATAACCCCGACAAGAGCGCCTACTACAAGCTGACCGGCACTGTCGCCTATGATCCCATCAAAGATAAAGATGGCAGCATCAAGCTGTATCAGGGTCAGAGAGGCGACTATTGGACCCCTGGCATCAGCGCAGAGGATCAGGCCATCAATGCCTACCTGGAGGCAACTGGCAGCAACAAGACGGCCAAGGACTTGTCCCCGAAAGAGCGCAATGCCATCGTCGGCACCTACGTTGTGAAGATTGGAACCACCGACACCAACAGCACCGGTGAGAGCGGCTATCAGGTCTATCTCAAGACCTCTGAGCTGACCGCCTACGGCTATATGACCCGCGATGCCAACACCTGCATCAACAGCACCTACAAGCGCCAGGACGGCACCTGGGGTTACGTCGGCGGCTATGACCTGATGATCTCCAAGCTGACCCAGGTGAGCGAGGGCAAGGTCGTCGGCCAGACGGAATCCACCATCAAGACCATCACCGCCCCGCTGAGCATCCGCAGCTCTCAGGACTTCGCCAACCGCCTTCTGGAGCTGAACAAGCAGACCACCACACATAAAACCAGTGAGAGTGCTACGGCTTACGGCGAAAATACTTCCGGCGGCTTCAACGGTGCCTATACGCAGGATAAGAGCGAAACGGTTACCGGATCCGGTACCGGCAAAGGCCACTACACCACCTTTACCGAGGTGCTGAAGAAGCTCTTCACCGGCTCCGGCAGCAAGGAGCACGATGAGGGCAAAGTTTCCTACACCTACCGCACCACGGACAAGGTGAACACCACGCCAGTGTCCAAGGAGACCGTGACCACCACCGACGCCCATGTGGACTACAACTATACCTCCATCGAGACCCGGAAGGTGACCGTCTCCGGTGAAGAGACCGTTATCGTCCCGCCGGTCACTCCGCCGGTGGATCCCGATACCCCGGACGGCCCTGTGGAGGATGAGACCCCGGACGAAGTCGTGACCCCGGAGACCCCCGAGCTGCCGCCCGTGCAGGACGCCACCCCGGATGATGCTGCTCCGGAAACTCCGGTCCTGCCGTCTGACGCGGTCCTGCCCGCTGTGCAGGATGCACTGCCGCAGACCGGCGTGAACTGGATGGCCGCTCTGGGCATGGCATTCAGCGGCATGCTGCTGACCATCGCAGGCGCATTCGCCAGCCTCAAGTACAAGGAAAAGCACTGATGCTTTCCCCTTCCAACGTGATCCACGTCAAGTCGTAAACGCATAGAAAGGGCCTCCCCATTCCGGGGAGGCCCTTTCGTGTTGTGTTCGGTTTATGCTTCCGCTTTGGCAGCGCGGTACCACTGTACCAGCTTTTCGGCGTCCTGCCAGCCCTTGCGGTACATGGCTTCCAGTTCCATGCAGCGGTCCAGCGCACCGCACACAGCAAAAGCCGCCCCGCAGGCCGGAACTTCCGGTGCCTGCGGGGCGGCTTTTCTGCATTTATGAAACGGAGGAAAACGCTCAGAGGTCTGCGCCGTTGGAGCGGATGACCTTCTGATACCAATCGAAAGAGTCTTTTTTGCTGCGGGCCAGCGTACCGGTGCCGTCGTCCTGCTTGTCCACATAGACGAAGCCGTACCGCTTGCTCATCTCGCCGGTAGAGGCGGACACCAGGTCGATGCCGCTCCAGGCGATGTACCCCATCAGGTCCACGCCGTCGGACACAGCCTGCTTGACCGCCTCGATGTGACGGCGCAGGTAGTCGATGCGGTAATCATCGTGGACACTGCCGTCGGGCTCCACCGTGTCGTGGGCACCCAGACCGTTTTCCACCAGGAACAGCGGTTTCTGGTAGCGGTCGTACAGCTGGTTCATGGTGATGCGCAGGCCCAGCGGGTCGATGGCCCAGCCCCACTGGCTGGTCTGCAGATAGGGGTTCTTCACCGAGCGCACCACGTTGCCGTCGTTCACGGCCTTGCCCTCCAGGCTGGCCGCCACGCAGCGGCTGGCGTAGTAGCTGAAGGAGATGAAGTCCACGGTGTTCTCCCGCAGCAGGGCGTCATCGCCGGGCTCGGTGTGCAGCTGCACCTGCTTTTCCGCAAACAGCTTGCGGGCGTAGCCGGGGTAGCGGCCCCGCACCTGCACGTCGATGAAGAGCAGGTTTTCCTGCTCCTTCTGCACCGACTCCCAGACGTCCTCCGGGTTGCAGGAGTAGGGGTAGAAGCTGCCGCCGGCCAGCATGCAGCCCACCTGATTGGCGGGGTCGTACTGGTGGGCCAGGCGGGTGGCCGTGGCGCTGGCCAGCAGCACATGGTGGGCCGCCTGATAGATCACCTGACTGCGATTCTCGCCCTCCTGGAAGGCGATGCCTGCCCCGGAGAAGGGGCTGTGCAGCAGGATGTTGATCTCGTTGAAGGTAAGCCAGTAGTGTACAAGGCCGGAGTATTCTTTGAAGCAGGTCTCGGCGTAGCGGGCAAAGCATTCCAGCGTTTTGCGGCTGCGCCAGGAGCCGTACTGCTCCACCAGACCCATGGGGATATCAAAGTGGCACAGGGTGACCAGCGGCTCAATGCCGTACTTCCGGCACTCCTGGAACACATTGCGGTAAAAGGCCACACCCTCCGGGTTGGGGGTCCGTTCATCGCCGTGGGGGTACAGGCGGGACCAGGAGATGGAGGTGCGGAACACCTTCAGTCCCAGCTCTGCCATCAGGGCGATGTCCTCTTTGTAATGGTGGTAGAAGTCCACGCCGGTGTGGCTGGGGTAATACTCCCCTGCCTGCAGCGTCGGGTGGGGCGTGCCGCCCAGCTTGACCTCCATACGGTGGACACCGTGGGGCATCATGTCGACGTTGCTCAGGCCGCGGCCACCCTCGTTGTAAGCGCCTTCGGCCTGATTGGCCGCAATGGCAGCACCCCAGAGGAAGTTTTCGGGCAGTTTGTAATCAGACATGGGAATCACTCCTCTTCCGGGAGATCCTCAAAGCCGATCACCAGCGTCAGCACAAAGGACAGCACGATGGACAGCACCGAGATGCCGGCGATCCAGGCGATGCTCACACCGGGGTTGGCCGGGTCGATGAACTGCACGCCGGTGAGCACGCTGGGCGATACCATGGAACGGCTGGCCAGACCTGCCATGCCGGCCAGGCAGCCGCAGACAAAGCCGGTGATCAGGGAAGCGATCAGGGGGCGCTTCAGGCGCACGGCCACGCCGTACAGGGCGGGCTCGGTGGTGCCGGCGATCAGAGCAGAGGAAGCAGCGGCCAGAGCGGTCTGGCGCAGCTCGCTGTTCTTGGTCTTGAAGGCAACGGCCAGGGACACGCCGCCCAGGGACAGGTTTGCACCGATCTCAGAGGGCATAACGGTGCCCTCCATGCCGGTCTCGGAGATGGTCTGCAGGATGGTGGGGGTGAACACGCGGTGCATGCCGGTGATGACCAGCAGGGGCCAGAGGGCGCCCATGATGCCCACAGCCAGGAAGCCCAGCTTAGCCTGCACGAAGTAGACGAAGGCGGAGATGCCCTCGCCGATCATGATGCCGGCCGGGCCGACCACGATGATCGCAATGGGAGCAGCAATGAGGAAGATCAGCATGGGCTTGAGGAAGTTCTTGGTGACAGCCGGGGTGATCTTGTCGATGGCACGCTCAATGTAAGACAGGATCCAGGTCATGCACAGGGCCGGGATGACGGTGTAGGTGTACTTGACGCCCACCACCGGGATGCCCAGGAAGTGTGCGGCGGTATCGCCTACCGTGACAGCCTCCATCATGGTGCGGAAATCCGGGTGCAGCATCAGGCCTGCAATGGCAATGGCGATGAACATATTGGTGTTGAACTTCTTGGAAGCAGAAGCGGCCACCATCACCGGCAGGAAGTAGAAGGCTGCATCACCGATGGTGTTCAGGATCTTGTAGGTCTCACCGTCGGCCGACAACACACCGACCATGCCCAGCAGCATGACCAGCAGCTTGACCATGGAGCCGCCGATGATGGCGGGGATCAACGGGGACATGGTGCCCACGATGGCATCCAGAATGTTGTTGCCCACCTTCTTCAGGGTCAGGGGCTCCTTCTTCTCGCCGCGGGCCACCTGGCTTGCCTCGCCGAAGTCGCCCATCTTGAGCACCTCGTTGTAGGCCTCTTCCACATGGTTGCCAATGATGATCTGGTACTGGCCGCCCTGGTTCACGACGCCCATCACGCCGTCGGTCGCCTTGACGGCTGCGTCGTTGATCTTGCCCTCGTCCTTCACCACGAAGCGAAGGCGGGTCATGCAGTGGGTCACGCTGGCAATGTTCTCCACACCGCCGATGTTCTCCACGATCTTTTTGGAGATCGCAGCATAATCTTTTGCCATGATTGTTTCTCCTTTACCTTTTCAAGTCATCCAATTTCCGGTCGAAGTACTTCTGATGCGTCCATTATAGACGCAGGCAGGTTGTTTGTCAGCAGTTTCTGGGCATAAAAAAACAAGTGCCGTTTTTTCGCACTTGTTTTTTCCAGGTAACACCCTGTTTTTTTATTTTGGACTTTTTTCAGATGGCTGCCGGGCCCTCGGAGGTGTAGCGGTAGAGCTTTTTGCCCAGCCGCTCCACAATGCTCATGGCCGGGAGCTGTGTGGTCACATCGTAGACTCCCAGCCGCTCGTAGGTGACATAATAGGCCAGATTATAGTCCGAGAGTTTTGCGATGGTGCAGTTTTCCGTGTTGGTCACGCTAAGGATCTGGCAGTTTTGCTCCTTGAAGCGCATCACATGGCCGATGGTGTCGTGGGACTCGCCGGACACTGAAAACACGATCACCAGCGAATTTTCCACGAATCGGCTCTCGGTGGGGTAGTGGGGCTCGTCGATGTACAGGCAGAACTTGCCCATGCTGGAAAAATAGCGTGCCCCGTACTTGGCCACAATGCCGGACATGCCGCTGCCTACAAAAAAGATGTGCCGGGCCTGAAAAATGACCCTGGTCAGCATGTCCAGCTTTTGCTCAAACTCCGCCGAGCAGGTCTTTTTCAAAAAGTCGATGACCTCTGACACATCGTCCTTGACCGGCGGCTTTGCCTGTTCCAGATGCTGGCGCAGCCGGATCTTGAACTCCGCGTAGCCGTCGCAGCCCGCCTTTTTGCAGAACCGGAGGATGGTGGAGGTAGACACATGGGCGGCATCCGCAAACTCCCGGATGCGCATATAGCACACCTTGTCCGCGTTCCGCACAACATACTTATAAACTTCCAGCTCCAGATTATTCAGGCTGCAGATCATCTCTTCGCTGAACATCGGCCGCCCCTCCCTCGTGGTGGTTTTTGTTCCAGTATACTGTATTTTTTGCCGCGTTACAATTCCCCTGCTCAGAAAAAAGCCGCCGCACGGTGGCAGGGCCGTGCGGCGGCAGAAACATGCTTTGGGGAACCGATCAGATCAGGCTCAGGGCCTCTTCGTCGCCCACGAGGGTGAAGTCGGGGTGCATCTGCAGGATGCTGGCGGGCACCTCCGGGGTGACCGGGCCGAAGAAGGCCTTCTTCACGATCTCGGCCTTGCCGGTGCCGTTGACCACCATCAGCACCTTACGGGCCTGCATGATGGTCTTGATGCCCATGGTGTAGGCCTGCTTGGGCACCAGGTCTACGTTGCCGTCAAAGAAGCGCTTGTTGGCCTCGATGGTCTCCTGGGTCAGGTCCACACAGTGGGTCTCCAGCTCAAAGGCCTCGCCCGGCTCGTTGAAGCCGATGTGGCCGTTGGGGCCAAGGCCCAGCAGCTGCAGGTCGA
>ENA-OPCE01001827-OPCE01001827.1-human-gut-metagenome-genome-assembly--contig:-NODE-1827-length-12197-cov-2.443502_pt1 | contig 12197 bp, 8 predicted proteins | sample MGYA00241247_ERZ501474 | MGnify/ENA primary metagenome ERZ501474 (study PRJEB25962, sample SAMEA2042572) | human gut metagenome | biome: human gut; feature: human-associated habitat; material: faeces... | reverse complement strand
GTGTGGTACGGCGCGGTGGTGCGCGGAGATACCGGCGCCATCCGCATTGGCAAAAACAGCAATATCCAAGACAACGCCGTGCTGCACACCGGGCCAAACCTGGGGGTAACGATCGGCAAAAATGTATCCATCGGCCACAGTGCAGTGGTGCATGGCTGTACGGTGGGGGACGGCGCTTTGATCGGTATGCACGCCACGGTGATGAACGGCGCCGTGGTGGGCAAAAATGCCGTGGTGGCCGCCGGGGCGCTGGTGCTGGAAAACACCGTGGTCCCGGACGGCATGGTGGCCATGGGTGTGCCCGCCAAGGGGCGTGAAGCCGCCAGCCCCGCCCTGGTGGAAGCCAACCGAAAAAATGCCGAAGGGTATGTGGCGGAAGCCACCGCCCATGCGGAGGCGAATAAGTAAGTCCTGACGAGTATGTTCGCTCTTTGATTTTATTTTGCAGGGGACAACACAAATTTTTTAGAGCAATACCGCATAATTCTAAGTGCCGATACGGCGAGCTAGGTGCGGCACTTAGAATTATGCAGTATTGCCTTAGAATCTGTGGCGTACAGTCAAACATTTGCCTTTCTCCCCCGGCGGGATGATGGCCCCCCACCACGCATTTTCCATCAAATTTTGCTTTTTTTCTCCCCTTGCCGGCCAAAAATCCGGTATCAGGCGTTGCAATCCCTTAAAAATCATAGTAAAATAGAAAGGTATGTCTTGTAACCTTTCTTGTAATAGTTCAGGTGCCGCCTGAAAACCAGAGTGATAGAGGAGTGTTCCCCATGTGACGGAAGCAGACAACCGTAAAAAGTCACATTGCAATGGAATAAAGGAGTATTGACTTTCATGGCAACTTTGCGTGAAGAAATCGAGCGCCGCCGGACGTTTGCGATCATCAGCCATCCCGACGCCGGTAAGACCACTCTGACCGAAAAGCTGCTGCTGTACGGCGGAGCCATCAATCAGGCAGGCTCCGTCAAGGGCAAGCAGAGCGCAAAGCACGCCGTGTCCGACTGGATGGACATTGAGAAGCAGCGCGGTATTTCCGTCACCTCTTCTGTCCTGCAGTTCAACTACGCGGGCAAGTGCGTGAACATTCTGGACACCCCGGGCCATCAGGACTTCTCGGAGGACACCTACCGCACCCTGATGGCGGCAGACTCTGCCGTCATGGTCATCGATGCCGCAAAGGGCGTTGAGGCCCAGACCATCAAGCTGTTCAAGGTGTGCACCCTGCGCCACATCCCCATCTTTACCTTCATCAACAAGATGGACCGCGAAGCCCGCGACCCCTTTGAGCTGATGGAGAACATCGAGGAGATCCTGGGCATCAAGACCTACCCCATGAACTGGCCCATCGGCTGCGGCAAGGAGTTCAAGGGCGTGTTCGACCGCAACACCCGCAAGGTGCTGGCCTTCTCCAGCGACGGCCGCGCCAACGGCGTGAAGAAGGTCAGCGAGACCGAGGCCGAACTGGGTGATCCCGCACTGGATGAGCTGCTCACCCCCTACCTGCACCAGCAGCTGGTGGATGAGATCGAGCTGCTGGACGGCGCTGCCGAGGAATTTGACCTCGACAAGGTGCTGCGCGGCGAGCTGAGCCCCGTGTTCTTCGGTTCGGCCCTGACCAACTTCGGCGTGGAGCCTTTCCTGGAGAACTTTCTGCGGCTCACCCCCACCCCGCTGGCCCGCGTGGACAGCCTGACCGGCGAGTCCGTGGATCCCTGCCGTGACGAGTTCTCGGCTTTCATCTTCAAGATCCAGGCCAACATGAACAAAGCCCACCGCGACCGCATCGCCTTCATGCGCATCTGCTCCGGCAAGTTCGAGCGCGGCATGGAAGCCTATCATGTGCAGGAGGGCAAGAACATCAAACTGGCCACCGGCACCCAGCTGATGGCGCAGGACCGCGCCATCGTGGACGAGGCCTATGCCGGCGATATCATCGGCCTGTTCGATCCGGGCATCTTCTCCATCGGCGACACCCTGTGCACCGGCAAGAAGAAGGTGCAGTTTGCCGGCATCCCCACCTTCTCGCCGGAGCACTTTGCCCGCATTGAGCAGAAGGACACCATGAAGCGCAAGCAGTTCGTGAAGGGCATGGAGCAGATCGCCCAGGAGGGTGCCATCCAGATCTTCCGCGAAGTGGGCGGCGGCATGGAAGAAGTGGTGGTCGGCGTGGTCGGCGTGCTGCAGCTGGAAGTTCTGGAGTACCGCCTGAACACCGAGTACAACGTGGAGATCCGCATGCAGCAGCTGCCCTTTGAGCAGCTGCGCTGGGTGAAGAACGACCCCGACACCTACAACCTGCGGGATCTGGACCTGACCAGCGATACCAAGGCTGTGGAGGATATGAAGGGCAACCGTCTGCTGCTGTTCACCTCTGATTGGGCCGTCCGCTGGGCTGAGACCCACAACGACACGCTGGAATTGAGCGAGTTCGGCAATATCTGAGTTGAAAGAGAGCTGCGGTGCGGGAATATCCCGCAGCTGCGGTTCTTTTTTCATAAAACGCAAAAAATACAACGAAGAATGCCAGCTACGGAATGCGCTGCTCCCATTGCGGGGAACACTGCTGGCATGGAGGGAAAATATATGCAAAACATCAATATTGGCAAAAGCGGCATTCAGGTGCCGTTCCTCGGCATGGGCACCTGGGCCATCGGCGGCGGCTCCTGGTGGGGCGACAACGACGACGCCCTTTCAGTCAAGGCCATCCAGACTGCTGTGGAGCAGGGCATCCAGTGGATCGACACCGCCCCCATCTACGGCCTGTACCACAGCGAGACCGTGGTGGGCGAGGCCATGAAGCACATCGACCGCGACAAGGTGGTGCTTTCCACCAAGTGCGGTCTGGAGTGGCGGCATGAAACACCGGTGCTGCACAAGGTCGTGGACGGCACCACCGTTTACCGCGACCTTTCTGCAAAGAGCATCATCGAGGATGTGGAGGACAGCCTGCGCCGCCTGCACACCGACCACCTCGACGTGCTGTACACCCACTGGCAGTCCCCTGACTTTGGCCTGTACCCGCTGGAGGCCACGGTGGAAGCCATGATGAAGCTGAAGGAGCAGGGCAAGATCCGTGCCATCGGTGCATCCAACGTCACTGCAGACATCATCCGCGGCTACTGCAAGTACGGTCAGCTGGATGTCATTCAGGAAAAGTACAGCCTGCTCACCCGCCGTGTGGAAAAGCAGCTGCTGCCTACCTGCAAGGAGCTGGGCGTATCGGTGCAGGCATACTCTCCGCTGGAGCAGGGCCTGCTGACCGGCAAGGTGACCATGGACACCACCTATCCCGAGGGCAGCACCCGCAACTCGAACCCCAGCTTCCAGCCCGCCCGCCGGGCACAGGCGCTGGACATGCTGGCAAAGTGGGGCGACCTGACCGAGAAATACGACTGCTCTCTGGCACAGCTGGTGATCGCCCTGACCGCCCGTATGATCCCCGGCCTGCATGTGCTGTGCGGTGCCCGCACCCCGGAGCAGGTGCTGGACAATGCCGGTGCACTGAATATCAAACTGGATGGCGCGGATGCCGTCCGCATGAAGTGGGACGTGGATGCCATTTCCTGATGGTTTGACCATCGGAACAGCCTCCGCTTCGCTCTGGCCGTATTTAGAGGAATTCTTCTTTTATGTTTGGGTCCTGAAAAGCCTGCGGGCTTTTCAGGACCCTTTTTCACGCAAAAGATCGAAACCGGCAGATGATGCCGGATTTGTTTATGACTCTTTCTGTGAAAATGCAATGCCGGACAGCCCGCAGGCCGTCCGGCATTGCTCTTATAAAAATAAAAATTCCGCTGTTTATGGCCAGCGCAAAGCGGAGGCCATTTAAAATCGTCAGCTGTTCTCCTTCCAGAACAATCCGCCGCTGGTCTGGAACAGCATCCACGGGTTCACGCTCTTGCTGCCAAGCTTGAAGTCCATGGTCAGCTCCTCGCCCAGCACACCCACAGCCTGCCCCTTTTCCACCGTCTGCCCGGCAGAGACGGAAAGAGTCTGCAGCCCGTACAGGTAGCTGCGCATCCCGCAGCCATGGTCGATGACCACCGTGTTGCCGGTAAGGGCCAGCTCTTCGGCCAGCACCACCACGCCGTTTGCCGGGGCGCGGCAGGGCTCGCCGGGAATGGTATAAAGCTTTGTGGAGTTGGAACGGCTGCCCCGCCTGCCGTTCACCACCCTGACCTGACCGTAATCCACAAGGGTGGTGTAGCTTTCCACCGGGTTCACAAAGCCACCCTGCCACATTTTTTCCCGCGCGGGCGCTTCGTACAGGCCCCAGACTGCATTGCGGAACTGGGTGTTTGCCGCATCCGATGCATCCGGTTCCGGCTCCACGTCCACCGTGCCAAAATCCTTGGGCAGCACGATGATGCTGCGGGTGATGGTCTCGCCATTCACGGTAATGTTCACCTCATGCCCGCCGGAGGAAGCGTTGTATGCCGCCGGGATATAGGCCCGCCAGCCATCGGCTGCACGCACGCACTGCACATTGCCAAGGTCAGTCTCCACGGTGGGGGCGGTGTCGCCGGTCATGCCGGAGATGCGCACGCCCACGATGCCGCCCTGCTCCACCCGCTCGGCGGAAAGCTCCACCTCCGCGCTGGCCTGCAGGGTGAACCGGAAGGAGTAGCTGTACCAGCCCGTGGGCTTGGCCGGGTGCTCCACGCCCAGGTTCCTGCGGATGGCACCGGTGATGCCGCCCTCAAACTGGGTGGCAAGATAGTCCTGCGGCAGCCGCCAGACCGTCAGCTTTGCCTTGTAATCCCCGTTGGCAGGGAAGAGAAAGTCCTCGTACTGAGAGGCTGACCCAGCAAATACGATGCTGCCGATGTCGGTTTCAATGGTCAGGGTGGTGTAGCTGGCCCAGTCCGGCAGTGTGATGGCCGGGTGGGCCGTGTACAGCGTGCCCAGCTTCTGCACCGTGAGGGTGGCAGGGCTGGCAAACACCTTGTCCAGCCGACCGCCCAGCAGCGGCACCTGCCAGCAGGAGCCGTTCACTTCCAGCGCCTGCCCGCCGAACTGCGTGTCTGCCGCCGGGCAGGAACCCTCGCCGGTAAAGGAATAGCTCACGGTCATCACCGCGCCCAGCAGCACGGCAACGCCCAGAATGACACCAACGACCCACAACAAAAATCGTTTCATGGATATGTACTCCTGTTACAAAGCCGCATCCCTGCACTTGGCTCCCCTGCCAGGGGAGCTGGCCGCGCCGGAGCGGGGAATGAGAGGTTGATTTCAAATCAATGCGGCGTATAAAAAAGCGCACCACAGCTTGCAGGGACAAGCCGGGTGCGTTTTTCGGTGTTTGGTTTATTCTGCGGCATCCTCGGCAGAAGGATCTTCTGCGGGCTGCTCTGCGGCAGGCTCAACGGTCTCGGCCTTATCCTCGCCAAACAGCAGACGCTCGTACTCGTCCAGCTCCTTCTCACGGCGGTGCAGATAGACAGCCGCGGCGGCCAGCGCACCGGCCACAGCGGCCAGCGTGGCGATAACAGCGATCAGACAGGATTTCTTCATAGGACACACTCCTTTTCTGGTGGGGAACGGTGGTTCATGGAACCGGAGTTCATTTTGATAAGGCTATTATACCCGGAAAAGCAAAAAATTACAATCCGAAATGCAGAAATTTCATCAATCCGGGCAATCACAGCAATTTGGTCAGCAGCAGCTTTTTGTAGACCTTGAAGGCACCGGGCAGGGTGTACGCAGCCTCCAGCTGTTCCTTTCCGGCCCAGACGCAGCCTGCGGGGGCGGGCTGCTCCGGCACAGTGAGGAAATAGCCGCTCTGGTGCCATTCGATGTGGGTGAAAATGTGCTTGGCAGCAGGCAGGGGCGTGAAATGTGCCCCTGTGCAGTCCAGCCCCAGGGCAGCAAGGCGGGTGGCGGTCTCTGCGGCGGTGAGGGTGGTATCCTCCCACAGCACCGGCTGCCACAGCCCGGCCAGCAGTCCCCGGGCGGGACGGCGGCGCAGGGCCACCTTGCCCCCGTGAAAGACCAAATAACCCGTGCGCTCCTCCACCCGCCGGGCCTTTTTGGCCGCCTCCGGCAGGGTGGGGAAAGACCGGGACGGCGAAAAGGAGGTACGCGGATCCGCGGGAAAGCGGGGCTGCTCCCAATGTAGGAGAGGAGGAGCGGCCCCGCAGCGGGATCAATTACAGCGTATCCAAAACCGTCTTGAAATCGTCGATGATATCCTCGGGATCCTCCAGACCCACACTGATGCGGACCAAGCCCTCGGAGATGCCGGCGGCTGCCAGCTCTTCGGCAGAATAGGTGGAGTGGGTCATGGTGGCGGGATGCTCCACCAGAGTTTCCGCATCGCCCAGAGACACGGCGATGGTGCACAGCTGCAGCTTGTTCAGCGCGGCGGCAACAGCGGCGCGGTCGGCCTTCAGCTCGATGGAGATCATGCCGCCGGGCAGCTTCATCTGCTTGGCCGCGATCTCGTGACCGGGGAAGGTGTCCAGGCCGGGATAATAGACCTTGGCCACCGCGGGATGGCTGGTGAAGAACGCCGCCACCTTCTGGGCGTTGGCGCAGTGGCGCTCCATGCGGATGTCCAGGGTCTTCAGGCCCCGGGCCATCAAGAACGCATCAAAGGGACTCAGGACGGCGCCGGTCATATCCTTCAGGCCGAACATCCGGCACTGGGAGATGAAGTCCGCCTTGCCCACCACGATGCCTGCGATCACGTCGCCGTGGCCGTTGAGGTACTTGGTGGCGCTGTGAACCACCACGTCCGCGCCCAGCTCCAGAGGACGCTGCAGGTACGGTGTGCAGAAGGTGTTGTCCACGATCACCCGGATGTCGGGGTTGAAGGCATGGGCCGTCTTGGCGATCAGCTCGATGTCCAGCAGCTTCAGCGTGGGGTTGCAGGGGGTCTCGAAGTACACCACCCGGGTCTTGTCGGTGAGGTTCTTCTTCAGGTTCTCAATGTCGGACAGGTCCGTCAGGGTGACCTTCACGCCGAACTTGGTCATGCCATGGTTCAGCAGCGCGTATGTACAGCCGTACAGCGTCTCATCCGCCACGATCTCGTCCCCGGCCACCACAGAGGTCCACAGGGCGGAGGAGATGGCGCCCATGCCGGAGGCCGCGGCCATGGCGGCCTCGCCGCCCTCCAGGGAGGCCAGCTTCTCCTCAACAGCGCCCAGAGTGGGGTTGCCCAGACGGGTGTAGATATATCCGCCCTCCTCGCCGGCGAACCGGGCGCCGCCCTGCTGGACGGTGGAGAATGCGAAGGTGGAGGTCTGATAGATGGGGGCGCACAAGGAGCCCGCCGCGTTTTCCATGTGGCCGGCGTGGATCTGACGCGTGGCAAAACCGAACTTTTTCTCCGTGTTCATACAGTCGATCTTCCTTTCTTCACCGGCCCCTCCGGAGACGCTCCGCAGGGGCAAAATTGACTGGTATTCAAATTTTCGCTATCAGAGAGACTCTGACGCGGCTGCGGGGATAGAGAGAAGAGAGGGGGAAAATCTGTGCATCCATCGAAAAACGCAGGTGATATTAAACAGAAAACTTCTCAAATAACTGATATCTTTTGTTTGGTTCTACTTATAGAATAGCACAAAGGGCGCAAAGCTGTTAATATGCGTTTTGCGGGATGCGTTGACAGTTTTTTTGATAACGATTTGACAACCAGCTCAAAATGCCTATAATAGAAAAGTGAGATCGAAAGGGGAAGAGGAGGCTTTCTATGACGTTTCAGCAGCTTGAGTACATCGTGGAGATCTCCAAATGCGGCTCCATCAACAAGGCGGCCCAGAAGCTGTTCCTGTCCCAGTCGGGGATTTCCACGGCGGTGCGGGAGCTTGAGAACGAACTGGGCATTCGGGTGCTGGCCCGCAGCAACCGGGGCGTGGAGTTCACGCCGGAGGGCAAGGAGTTTCTCAGCTACGCCGTCTCCCTGCTGGAGCAGAAGCGCGGGATCGAGAGCCTGTATGGTGAGGCACGCAACGCCGCGGCTCCGGTGCGCTTTTCCGTTTCCTGCCAGCGGTATCCCTTTGCAGTGGACGCGTTTTTGAGGCTGCTCCGAATCGCCGGTGAAAACCGCTTCCGATTTGGCCTCCGGGAGACAGGGATGGACGGTGTGATTGACGACGTCTATGACCACCGGGCGGACGTGGGCGTCATCTGCCTGACGGATCTGACGGAGAAGATTATCTGCCGGCTGCTGGACGCCCGGGAGCTGGAATTCCACGAACTGGCCGCCGTCTGCCCCTGTATCTATGTTCGCGGGGGGCATCCGCTGGCTGGCCGCTCCAGCGTAACGGAGGAGGAACTGGACGGATATCCGTATGTGGCGTTTGAGCACGACCAAGGCGTGGCGTCGGACTTTTTCGAGGAGTACCCCATGGTCTCTCTGAAAAAGCCGGCAAAGTGCATCAGCGTGAACAACCGGGCCACGGCGATGTACGTGCTGGCGTCCACCGATGCGTTCACCTCCGGCAGCGGCCTGCTGTCGGAGGGGCTGGCGGACGGAAGCGTAGTCACGATCCCGCTGCTGGGGAAGACCTCGGTCCACCTGGGCTGGATCCACATCCGCAGCAGCCGGCCCTCTCCGCTGACGGAGCAGTTCGTCCGCCTGCTGGAGGAGGCGCTGGCGGATTCCATCGCCTTCACCAGGCGGCTTCAGGAGGGGACCTGACAGAGGAGAAAAAGACCGGGCGCCTCAGGGCGCCCGGTCTTTTTTTAGCAAGAGACGCGCAGGTCAGATGGGCGTCTGCGCGGACTCCTGCCGCTCCAGCTCCAGAGAAGCCTTCTTGGCAGCCACGCCGGACTCCGCCACATCGTACTCCCAGTTCCAGGGGTCCTTGCGGCAGATGCCGTCGGCGAAGGGAATGAAAATGGAGAGGATGCCCACGGCGGCCAGAATCCAGCAGTACCACATATAGGGCAGGATGTCTATGGGGTTCATGGTCACTCCGTATATCGTGGTGAGGCTGGCGGCAGTCAGCAGCTGGGCGCCCCAGGGGATCATGCCCTGAAGCACGCAGGAGAACACGTCCAGCAGAGAGGCGGTGCGGCGGGGATCCACTTTGTGGATACGGCTCATGTTTTTGGCCATGGGGCCGCTGACAATGATGGCCACCGTATTGTTGGCAGTGGCACAGTCTGCCAGGGACACCAGAGCCGCGACACCCACCTGGGCGGACTTGTTGCCCTTCATCATGCGGCCCAGCTTTTCGATCAGCCAAGTGATGCCGCCGTTGTGGGCGATCATCTCCGACATGCCGCCGCAGAACAGGGACAGGAAGAAGACCTCGTTCATGCCGGTGAAACCGTTCCAGATGCTTTGGGCAAAGAGGGGGATATCCAGATCGCCAAGGGCCAGGCCGATGATGCCGGCGGCGAAGATGCCGATGGTCAGCACCAGGAACACATTCATGCCGATCAGCGCCAGTACCAGCACGGCGAGGTAGGGAATGACCTTGATGACGTTGAAAGACAGATTTCCCATTTCCGTCACGGTCTCAGGCCGGCCTACGACCAGCAGCACGATGATGGTGATGATAGCCGCCGGCAGGGCAATGAGGAAGTTCACCCGGAACTTGTCCCGGAGCTGGCAGCCCTGGGTGCGGGTGGCGGCAATGGTGGTGTCGGAGATCATAGAGAGGTTGTCGCCGAACATGGCGCCGCCCACGCAGGCGCCCAGAAACAGGGGAAGGCTCAACCCGCCCTTTTCCGCCACGCCCACAGCGATAGGAACAATGGCGCTGATGGTGCCCATGGAGGTGCCGGTGGCGGTGCCCATGAACGCGGAGATCACGAACACGCCGGCGGCCAGGAAGTGCACGGGAATGACGCTGAGACCCAGATTCACGGTGGCGTCCACGCCGCCCATGGCACTGGCCACGGTGGAGAAGGCGCCGGCCAGGATGTAGATCATCAGCATGGTCAGGACGTTCTCGTTGGCGGCGCCCTTGGCGAAGACTGTGAATTTCTGATCGATGGTGCCCTTGCCCTGGCAGAAGGCCAGCAGCAGGGCAATGAACATGGCTGTGACAGAGGGGAACTGGTAGAAGGCCATCTCTACACCCTGTGCCTGGAAGTACAGGCCAGCGCCTAGATAGATGACAATAAATAGCAGGAACGGGAGCAACGCGGAACCTTTGCCTTTTTTCTCCAGAGTTTCCATATACGTACCTCCTTATGTGCTCTTTCCTCTTTTCATACACCTCTGTTCGTCTGAATGCACAGTTTTTAAGATATAAGCACCTTCTTCTCTGTACAATATTATAGCATCTGCGGAGGAGAAACTGCTAGAACGGATCTTATGCAACCGGCTATCACATTTACAGATAACAAAGGACATGGACGCAGAGACCGCTGTGCAGCAGGCGCCGCCGGTGTTTTACCTGTAAAAGGTTGGAAAATAAGGGGATTTGGAGAGAACTGTTGCTTTTACCCGGGGGAGCCGGTATAATCGAACATGAAACAGCAGGGTGTCTGGACACGGACAGCCCGGAAAACAGGAGGCAGCCATGACCATCAAAAGCGATATCGAGATCGCCCAGGAGGCGAAGCCCCTTCCCATCACGGATATTGCGGACGCCTGCGGGATGGATGGGGCGTATATAGAGCAATACGGCAGATACAAAGCCAAGATCGACAACCGCTTTCTGAAGGAGACAAATCGGCCGGACGGTAAGCTGGTTCTGGTGACCGCTATCACCCCCACCCCTGCCGGGGAAGGCAAGACCACCACTACGGTAGGGCTGGCGGATGGGCTGCGGCGGATCGGCAGAAATGCCGTGGTGGCCCTGCGGGAGCCCTCCCTGGGGCCGGTGTTCGGCATCAAGGGCGGCGCGGCCGGCGGCGGCTATGCCCAGGTGGTGCCCATGGAGGACATCAACCTCCACTTCACCGGGGACTTTCACGCCATCGGCGCGGCCAACAACCTGCTGGCGGCGATGTTGGACAACCACATCCAGCAGGGTAACGCCCTGGGGATCGACGTCAAGCGGATTACGTGGCGGCGGTGTGTGGATATGAACGACCGGCAGCTGCGCAGCATCGTGGATGGCCTGGGGGGCCGGATGCAGGGTGTGCCCCGGGAGGACGGATTTGATATCACCGTGGCCAGCGAGGTCATGGCCGTGCTGTGTCTGGCATCGGACATCCCGGATCTGAAAGCCCGTCTGGGGCGGATCGTGGTGGGCTACACCTATGATGACGCCCCGGTGACCGCTGCCGACCTGAAGGCGGCCGGCGCCATGGCGGCCCTGCTGAAGGACGCTCTGAAGCCCAACCTGGTTCAGACGCTGGAGCATACTCCGGCCCTGATCCACGGCGGACCCTTTGCCAACATCGCCCACGGCTGCAACTCCGTCACCGCCACCCGGATGGCTCTGAAGCTGGGGGACTATGCCATCACGGAAGCGGGCTTCGGCGCGGATCTGGGGGCGGAGAAGTTTCTGGACATCAAGTGCCGCATGGCGGGGCTGAAGCCCGACGCGGTGGTGGTCGTGGCCACGGTCCGGGCATTGAAGCACCACGGCGGCGCAGCCAGAGCGGAGCTGGGCAGAGAGGATCTAGCGGCCCTGGAGCGGGGACTGCCCAACCTGCTCCAGCATGTGGACAATATCAAAAACGTATTTGGCCTGCCCTGCGTGGTGGCCATCAATGCGTTCCCCACGGACACGGCGGCGGAGCTGAAGCTGGTAGAGGAGAAATGCCGGGAGCTGGGGGTGAGCGTGGCCCTCAGCGAGGTGTGGGCCAAGGGCGGCGCCGGCGGAACTGCTTTGGCGGAGGAGGTAGTCCGGCTGTGTGAGCAGCCGTCCGACTTCCGGTACAGCTATGCGCTGGGGGGGTCCATCGAAGAGAAGCTGGAGACTATCTGCCGGCGGATTTACCATGCGGACGGCGTGGTACTGACGCCTGCCGCCCAGAAGCAGGCCCGGCGGCTGACAGAGCTGGGGTTCGGGGAACTGCCCATCTGCATGGCCAAGACCCAGTACAGCTTTTCCGACGACCCCTCCCTGCTGGGAGCGCCCCGGGGCTTCACTGTGACGGTCCGGAACCTGAAAGTGTCCGCTGGGGCAGGCTTTCTGGTGGCCCTGACGGGAGATATCATGACCATGCCGGGATTGCCGAAAGTACCGGCCGCGGAGCGGATCGATGTGGATGAGAACGGCCGGATCAGCGGGCTGTTCTGGACGCTGTGGGACGGGAAACAAAACCGGCGGCCC
>ENA-OPCE01001825-OPCE01001825.1-human-gut-metagenome-genome-assembly--contig:-NODE-1825-length-12217-cov-2.375432_pt1 | contig 12217 bp, 14 predicted proteins | sample MGYA00241247_ERZ501474 | MGnify/ENA primary metagenome ERZ501474 (study PRJEB25962, sample SAMEA2042572) | human gut metagenome | biome: human gut; feature: human-associated habitat; material: faeces... | reverse complement strand
CAAATTGTGACGCACATCTTGCAGAAAGCCTTTTTCAAACACGCTCTAGGACGGACATAAGAGAAAAGCTGTGAAAATAATCTGATTTAAAAGGAGAAGAATATGAGCCTGAAGATTGAAAAGAAAAATGAAGGAACAAAAGATACTGTAATGCTGTCAGGAAGACTGGACACAACCACAGCTCCTGAATTGGATGTTTTTGCAGAGAAGGAACTGGCAGATACACAGGAACTGGTGCTTGACTTTGCAGATCTGGAGTACATTTCATCTGCTGGTCTGCGTGTGCTTTTGAAATTGCAGAAGGTTATGAATAAAAAAGGAAGTATGAAACTGATCCATGTGGGAGAAGTTGTAAAGGAAGTCTTTGAGATTACAGGGTTTACGGATATTTTAACAATAGAGTAACACGCGTTGCAGGTCTGGCTGGTTTTAGGGGGCAGAGAACTTACCATGTGAGGAACCGGTTCAGCGCGCATGTAAATAAAGGAATTCTGTGTTTAGTGCAGGATTCTTTTTTACATAGTTCAGGAAAAAAAGGTATGGTCGCCAGACGGGATGGAAACAGAAGCCTTGGTAGCGTATGTGAAAGGAGCTGTGAAATTTGAAAAGTATTACAGTGGAAGCAAAGATAGAGAATGTGGATAAAGTCACGGAATTTGTAAATGAAGTGCTGGAAGAAAAGGATTGTCCGTTGAAGGTTCAGATGCAGCTGGATGTTGCCATAGATGAGATATTTGGAAATATTGCTTATTATGCTTATGGGAAGGGCAGCGGAAATGCCACAATACAAATTGAAATGGAAGATAATCCGCCGAAAATCACATTGATTTTCATAGACCAGGGAACCCCTTATAATCCACTGGAAAACAAAGATCCGGACATTACACTGGACATTGAAGACAGAGAAATTGGCGGACTTGGAATTTTCCTGGTGAAGAAAACCATGGATGAGCTTTCTTATGAATACGTTGACGGACAGAATATTTTAACCATGAAAAAAGAACTGGCATAAGATAAAAAAACGAAACAGATAAATGTTTACAAAAAAAGGCTGGCTTTTTTGTGAATATTACATCCAAATATTTTGAGCCAACCTAATTGTTTTTGTACGCCTTATTTGGTATACTGTATAAAACAAAAGAAAGCAGGAAAATATTATGAAGAGAGGCAGTATTTTTGAAACGGATGGTATCCCGCGGATACAGGAAGCCCTTCCTCTTGCGTTGCAGCATGTTGTTGCAATGATCGTGGGATGTGTCACCCCCCTGCCATTATTGTGGCAGGCGCAGCAGGGCTTGAGAATAAGGACCAGGTCATTCTTATTCAGGCAGCTCTGGTAGTTGCTGCGTTGTCTACCTTGCTCCAGCTTTTTCCCATTGGGAAGAAGTACAGGATTGGTTCAGGACTTCCCATCATTATGGGTGTCAGCTTCGCATATGTACCAAGTATGCAGGCCATTGCGGACGGGTACGGAATCGACACCATTTTGGGAGCCCAGATTGTAGGCGGTGTTGTTGCCGTTATCATGGGCATTATGGTAAAAAAGATCAGAGTATTTTTTCCTCCATTGATCACAGGAACAGTGGTATTTACCATCGGACTTTCCCTGTATCCCACTGCGATCAACTACATGGCTGGTGGAACCTCTAATCCGGATTATGGCTCCTGGCAGAACTGGCTGGTGGCTTTCTTTACCCTTGCTGTGGTAACAGCCCTGAACCACTTTGGAAAAGGAATCTGGAAGCTTTCTTCTATTCTGATCGGTATGCTGGCCGGATATGTGGTATCCATTCCATTTGGGATGGTGGATCTTTCAAGCGTGGGCAAGGCAAGTGTGTTCCAGGTACCACAGCCGTTGCATTTCGGAGTGCATTTTGAGATTTCTGCATGTGTAGCCATCGGACTGCTTTTTGCAATTAATTCGATTCAGGCAATTGGTGACTACTCTGCAACTACCATCGGTGCTATGAACCGGACGCCAAAGGATTCAGAGCTTCAGGGTGGTATTGTAGCTTATGGTATTACCAATATTCTTGGAGCCCTGTTTGGAGGACTTCCAACTGCAACCTACAGCCAGAACGTTGGTATTGTCACCACGACCAAGGTTATCAACCGCTGGGTTCTGGGGCTGGCAGCTGCTTTTCTTGGAATTGCCGGATTTGTTCCGAAATTTTCAGCACTTTTGACCACGATTCCCCAGTGCGTATTGGGTGGTGCTACAGTTTCCGTATTTGCATCTATTGCTATGACAGGTATGAAGCTGGTGGCTTCTGCAGAAATGGATTACCGTAATTCCTCCATTGTAGGTCTGGCTGCAGCACTTGGTGTGGGTGTTTCCCAGGCAAATGCAGCACTTGCCACACTTCCTGCATGGGTGACTACCATTTTCGGAAAATCTCCGGTTGTGCTGGCGACGATCATAGCAGTCTGTCTGAACCTGATCCTGCCCAAGGCTAGGGATGAGGAGAAAGAAGAGAAAATTCATGACAGCCAGGTTCAGGAGAAACTGGAAGAAGATCATAAGATGTTTGGAAATGGTCAGGAATAAGGCAGAAGGAATCATGGATTTTTGCTGATTGTGTGAAAAATAAAGAAAAAGTAAGAACTCCTTTGTTCTGTAAGATCAGTTAGAGCCTTTTTTAAACACGCTCTAACTGATCTTATAGAGAAAGGAGTTCTTTTCTTTTTCGTGAGCCACAAGAAAAACATGTAGAATATGTTTCGCCCTGTTTAAATCATGATACAGTATAGGGGATTTTCTGCCGGCTCTGAACTCAGAACGGCGTGGTTATTTTGTTACTGTTCACTGGTAACGTTATTTTCTGTATACGCAGACCGGAAGTCCGTCTTCGCCCATAGGCAGCTCTACATTTCCCTGAATCAGCGGACGTGCATAATGAATGAAATCCTCTGTCACATCAGAACCGTCCTGGTTGATCCAGGAAAGGGGAACGGTTTTTTCCTCATTACAGATTTCATTGACATCCTCAAGTCCACATCTCATCTGGTAAACGCCCTCAGAGGTCTCCTGACGGATGAAAGATACCATTTTTCCAGTTTCGCCTTTCAGTGCAGCCTGAACGCCGAAAATACCGGCTGTAATGGCCTCCTGGCGGTCCGTGTCAGAGAGCATGGAGGTACTGCAGCGCTGGCTTACATTCAGTTCAATGGAGCGGGCTTTCACGCCAAGTCGGCTTCGCACCAGGTTTTCCAGATATTTGCCGCAACCTGCCAGCATTTTATGACCAAAAGTATCGGTGCCTACAGAATTGTCATATTCGCAGATAAAAGTTCCTTTATTATCATGAATGCCTTCAGAAACGCAGACAACAACATTACAGTTTTTTTCGAAGCAGGCTTCTGTTTTTTTCAAAAATTCTTCTGTATCAAAGGCTGTTTCCGGAAGATAAATAAGAAGCGGGTTATCGCCGATATATTTGCGGGCGAGAGCGCTGGCCGCTGTGAGCCACCCGGCATGACGTCCCATGATCTCTACGATGGTCACGGATTTTTTCTCATAAACATTGGCATCCAGGGTGATTTCACGGACTGTGGAAGCCACATATCTGGCAGCACTGCCAAATCCAGGAGTGTGGTCAGTATGCACAAGATCATTGTCAATGGTCTTCGGCTCTCCGATAATGCGGATGTCACTGCCAATCATGGCTGCGTAGCGGGAAAGCTTGCTCACAGTATCCATGGAATCGTTGCCGCCGATGTAGAAAAACCAGCCGATATTCATCTCCTCAAATTTGCGGAAAAGCTCCGGATATACCGGATCTTCCAGAGATTCCGGAAGCTTATAGCGGCAGGAACCCAGGTAAGCGCCTGGGGTGTAGGTAAGATATTCCAGCTTTTCTCCGGGAAGTGCTTCTTCAAAGTCAAGGATGGTGCCCTTCAGAAATCCTTCAATACCGTTTATCATGCCATAAACATGTCCGATTTCTTCTTGTTTTATGCCCTCAGAAACTACACCATAAAGGCTGCTGTTGATAACTGCAGTAGGTCCGCCGGATTGTCCGACGATCAAGTTCTTTTTTTCCATTTTAATGAAACCTCCTGTTGTTCTTAGCGCCTGTTTGAAAAAGGTTTTCTGCAAAATATACCGCAAATTGTGACGCGCATCTTGCTGGAATGATTTTTCAAAAACACGCTTTGGTATTTTTATTATAACAGGAGAGAGCGTATGTGGCAAATGAGAAAAATACGATTGTGGGAAAAGGCAGGATGGATTATAATAAGAAGCAGGGAAACTGCAAGAAAGCTGGGATTATATATGGAAAAAGAGCGTGATATGCGGTATGAAAAATTCCAGACAACAGGACAGGAGCGGATTCGGCTTGCCTGCGCATTGGAAGGATTTTTTTTAGCAAATAAGTGCGAAGAAGAGAAAAAAACTGCCTATGGCCAGTATCTGAAGCGAAGAATCCGCCCTGCTATGGAAGCTTTGATCCGGGAAGAGAATGTGGGGAAAATGGAGCTCTTGAAGAGTTTTGGCTGGTTTGGAGCAGAAGAACTGGAGAATTTTATCTGTACTGCCAGAAGAGAGCGAAAGCTGGAGAGCCTGGTGTGGCTGATGAGGTTAAAGGATCAGAAATACGGATATAAAGAGAAAAAATTTGACCTTTAGCAGGAAAGAAAGCGGAACTATGCAGGATAATAAAGAAAGAAAAATGTCTGAAAATACAGGCAGTTTCATAAAGAAAAAAAGGCAATACCAGGAAATGGGAATGAAAATCCTGCATATCTGCAGGAGTGAAATCTGTGCAAGATTTCCATTTTTTTCTTATGCATCAGCAGCCCTTTCGGCGGTCGTGGAGACAAACATGTTTCCGCGCAGCATGGGAAATGAGAGCTATTTGCAGTCCTGGAACCATGGAATTGGAACTGACGGTGAGAGGATAATAGCAGACCCTGTATTTCTGATCTATACGTGGGCAGAGAATCCAGAAAGGCTGAAAAGAGGCTGTCTGCACATGTTGTTTCACTGCCTTTACCAGCATCCTTTTTCTGACAAAAAGATGGAAGAAAGATTGTGGAATGTGGCTTGTGATCTGGCTGTGGAGCTTCTGATCTGGCAGAATATTCCGGAAAATTTATGGCAGTATCCGTCAGAAGAACTGCAAAAAAGAAGACAGATTTTTGAATTTATAGAGGGCAGAAATTGCTCTGCACAGGTACTTTATCAGCTTCTGAAACAGGAAAAACTCCCTTTTAATATTGAAGAGCTGGAATCTCTTTTTTCCTTTGATGATCATTCCCTGTGGAGTGTAAATCCATGGAAAAGGGAACAAAAACGGAGCAGGTGGGAAAAGATTCTTACATATACCCTTGGAAGGGAGCGGCAGAAGCATCGGATCGGAGCAAGTCCTGGAAGTAAAGAAGAGGAATTGGAAGAACTGTACAAAAGCCGATATGATTATCGGAAATTTCTCCGAAAATTTGCTTTTCCCAGGGAAGAAATCCAATTGGATGAGGATAGCTTTGATTATATTTTTTATAATTTTGGAATGGAGCAATATGGAAATCTGCCGCTGATCGAGCCGTTGGAATACAAAGAAGTGAATCGTCTGGAGGAATTGGTGATCGCCATTGATACCTCTGGTTCCTGTTCCAAGGAGCTGGTTCGGAGATTTCTTGGAGAGACTTACCAGATCCTCAGTACCAGGGAGAATTTTTTTAAGAAAATGAAAGTATATATTGTCCAATGTGACTGTTGTATTCAGTGGTACCGGGTGATCCATTCAGAGGAAGAGTGGAAAGAATATATGCAGAAGATAACCATACAGGGACGGGGAGGAACCGATTTCAGGCCTGTTTTTGAACTGATCAGAAAGGAACAGGAGAAGCGGGGATTGCGGAATCTGAAGGCTTTGATCTATTTTACTGACGGAGATGGGATTTATCCGAGACAGAAACCGGATTATGAAACGGCCTTTGTATTTGTGAAAAAGACGGAAAATATGAAACTTGTGCCGGACTGGGCTTATAAACTGGTTATCGGCGAAAGGATAAAAATATGAATATCAAAGACGCAAAAAATGAGATTATCCATACCCTTGCTGCTTATCTGAAAAAGGACGGGAATGGAGTTTATACCTATCCTTTGGTACGGCAGCGCCCGATCCTTCTGATCGGTCCGCCGGGAATCGGGAAAACTGCTGTTATGGAGCAGGTTGCAGCCGAATGCAAGGTGGGCTTGGTGGCTTACACCATCACGCATCATACTCGTCAGAGTGCAGTGGGACTTCCCAAAATTGTGACCAGGAATTACGGTGGTATGGAAACAAATATAACAGAATACACCATGAGCGAAATTATTGCTTCTGTGTATGAGTACATAGAACAAACGGGAAAAAAGGAGGGAATCCTCTTCATAGATGAGATCAATTGCGTGTCAGAGACGTTGGCCCCGGCTATGCTGCAGTTTTTGCAGAACAAGACCTTTGGAACCCATAAGGTACCGCAGGGATGGATTATTGTAGCTGCTGGCAATCCGCCTGCATACAACAAATCTGTCCGGGAATTTGACATTGTTACGCTGGATCGTGTAAGAAAGATTTCCATACAGGCAGATACAGATGTATGGCTGGAATATGCGGGGGAAAAGGGCATACATGGCGCAATTTTGTCCTATCTTTCCCTTAAAAAAGAGAATTTTTATATAGTGGAAAATACAGTGGATGGCAAGTTTTTTGTGACTGCCAGAGGTTGGGAGGATCTTTCCGAAATCCTGAAAAGTTATGAGGAACTACAAGTGGAAATCGGAGAGGAACTGATTGGAGAATTCCTTCAAAAAGAGGAAATTGCAAGAGATTTTGCCGGTTATTACAGACTGTATGAGAAGTATAAATCTGATTATCAGATACAGGAAATTCTTGATGGAAATGTAATTTCCGGGCAATTGAAGACTTGTTGCGATATGGGAAAAAAAGCATCTTTTGAAGAACGCTTTACTGTAACTGAAATGCTTCTTGAAGCTGTGACAGAAAGAATTTCAGTTTTTCAGAAAATAGATGAAAAGACAGAAAAACTATACGAAAATCTTAAATTGCTGAAGATTTTTTTGCAGGAAAAGAACAGTGTAGAAGCTATGGAACAGTTTGTTGCTTCCAGAAGAAAAGCACTAGATGCGAAAATCTGTTCAGAGCTTCTGACAGCAGAAGAAGCTGCCAGGGAAGAGGAACAGATCAGAATTCTGGAAGAGTATTTTTTCCAGTTGAAAGAGCTGCATATTTCTGACGTGGCAGAAGGAATAGAACAAATCGGCGAAAGGTTTGGCAATGTTTGCAGATTACGAAACGAGAAACTTGAGGAAACGAAGAAGATGCTGGAACAAGCCTTTTCTTTTCTGGAAGAGTGCTTTGGGGAAGGGCAGGAATTGCTGTTGTTTGAAACCGGACTGACAGGAGATGACAGATGCAGTATTTTCATCTCTCAGTATGGCTGTCCTTCTTATTTTAAACATTGTGAACTTTTGCTTTACAGCAAAAAAGAAAATGAGCTGAGGAAAGAGTGCAGGGATTTGCTGGAAGAATAAGTGAAGAATGTAGGAATTACTGATGCTGAAGGTATGACGTGTATAATACTCTGAGCACGAAATCATGCTTTGCATGATTTCGCGCCGCAATTCTCGGGTTTTCTGTGAACTTTGTTCACAAAAAACACCTCACGGAATGTTACCGGTGAACAGGAACTGTTGCTGTTCACTGGTAATATATCCTGAGACAGAGGTTGCAGGAAAATTTTATAGCCTATATAATATAGAGAGACTTTAAAAGTTTTATATATGCGAAACTTCAGATTATGTGAATGATATTGGTAGAAGGAGGTTGCCATGAGCGAAGATAAGAAACCCCAAAAGAAGAAAAAAGCAGGAGATATATTTCTCACAATTGTACTGATTGCTGCAATCTGTATATTTTGCTACGCGGCATACAATCTTTATCACATTTATACAGAGTATAAGAAAGGCTCAGATGAGTATAATGCGATTGCCCAGATGGCGGTGACAGAGCGTGATCCGGATCAGGACAGTACCAGTGAAAGTGAGGAAGCAGCAGGACCAGACGGACCGTCTCTGAAGGCCCCGCTAGATATTGATTTTGATTCTCTTCGAAGCATTAATACAGATGTGATCGGCTGGATCTATGTGGAGGCACTTGATGGTGTCAGCTATCCGGTGGTAAAGGGAACTGACAATGACCAGTATCTTCATCTGACATATGAGAAGAATTATAATTTTGCCGGAACTATTTTCATTGATTATGAGAATAAGGCAGATTTCAGTGACTGCAATACGCTGGTATATGGTCACAATATGAAGAATGGGACTATGTTTGGACAGCTGAAGAATTTCAGTAAGGATGATTCTGCTTACAATAAGAGCAAATATTTCTGGATCTTTACCCCGGAGAAGACTTACCGGTATGAGATTATTTCTGCGTATACCACAGCGGTAAACAGTGATACATATACACTGTTTAAGGGACCTGGACAGGAGTTTGTGGATTATATGAATAAAATAGTCTCCTATTCTGATGTTAAGACTACACCAGGTGAGTTGGGCGTAGACGACAAGATCGTTACCCTTTCCACATGTACCGGTAATGAGTCTACCCGTTATGTGGTTCAGGGAAAAAGAGTGGATACTTTGGATGTTGTGAAGAAATCAGACAGCACGAAGCAGACAGGTGATAATTAGAATCGGATCTTCTTGAAAAAAGCATGCAGACCTGTAAACGGCCGGGAAATTTCTGCAGGGCTGCAGAGGGATTTTGAGAGAGATATCGGAAAGCATATTACTGAAAAATGTGTACCGTATAATGATTGGAGGAATGGACATGAGTAAGGAAGTGGAAAGGCTTCAGGAGCTGATCGACCAGTACGATAATATTGTATTTTTCGGAGGAGCAGGAGTTTCTACGGAGAGCGGGATCCCGGATTTTCGAAGCCAGGACGGACTTTATAATCAGAAGTATGATTATCCGCCGGAAACTATTTTAAGTCATACCTTTTTCATGGGTCATCCTGAGGAATTTTATCGTTTTTATCAGGACAAGATGCTATGCGATACAGCGAAGCCGAATGCAGCTCATCTGAAGCTGGCAGAGCTGGAAGAAGCCGGAAAGCTGAAAGCAGTTATCACCCAGAATATTGATAATCTGCATCAGATGGCAGGTAGTAAACATGTACTGGAGCTTCACGGAAGTGTATACCGGAATTACTGTATGAGATGTGGGAAATCCTATGACTTCAAATATATGAAAGCAGCGGAAGGGGTTCCAAGGTGTTCCTGCGGTGGAATTATCAAGCCGGATGTGGTTCTTTATGAAGAAGGACTGAATGACCGCACCATCAATGAGTCTGTGCGTGCCATTTCCCAGGCGCAGGTTCTTATTATAGGAGGGACGTCCCTGGCAGTTTATCCTGCGGCAGGATTGATCGATTACTTTTCCGGAGAACATCTGGTAGTGATCAACAAGTCCCCGACACCAAGAGATCGGTATGCAGATCTTTTGATCAAGGAGCCTATCGGACAGGTGTTTTCCCAGATAAAAGTAAAAAAATAGTGTGCTGAAAAAGGTTCTAAAGCAGAAATGAAGCAGGTAAATAAGGAGTTTATATATGGCAGCAGTTGTTTATGAAGTTGGAGATATTGTTACATTGAAGAAGGGTCATCCATGCGGCAGCAAAGAATGGGAAATCTTAAGAGTAGGTGCAGATTTTCGCCTGAAATGTATGGGCTGTGGACACCAGATCATGGTACCGCGGAAGATGGTGGAGAAAAACACAAAAAATCTTCAAAAAAAGGAAAAATAATGCTTTACAGCCTGAAAAAAGTATGTTAAAATCAAAAATCGTGATATATAAAATATCCTTGCTCTTTGACAGGCAAAGGGCCAACAGACCATAAGGAGGTAAGACAAGCATGAACAAGTACGAGTTAGCATTAGTTGTTAGCGCAAAAGTTGAAGACGAAGTACGTGATGCAGTAGTTGAGAAAGCTAAAGGATACATCACTCGTTACAATGGCGTTATCACAGACGTTGAAGAATGGGGTAAGAAGAAATTAGCTTACGAGATTCAGAAAATGCATGAAGGCTTCTACTACTTTATTCAGTTTGAGGCAGACGCACAGTGTCCGGCAGAAGTAGAAAGACATGTACGTATCATGGACAACGTATTAAGATACTTAGTTGTCAGAAAAGACGCATAATCTTTTTGCATAATCGGATTTAGAAAGCACCATTAAGAGCCCGTTCACTTAGTATATTAAGAGAGGTAAGAAGAATGAACAAAGTAATTTTAATGGGACGCTTAACAAGAGATCCTGAGGTGAGATATTCCGCAGGAGAGAATGCACTGGCAATTGCCAGATACACATTAGCGGTAGACAGAAGATTCCGTCGCGATGGAGAAGCAAGTGCTGATTTCATTCAGTGTGTTTCTTTTGGACGTACGGCAGAGTTTGCTGAGAAGTATTTCCGTCAGGGACTGAAGATTGCCGTTACAGGTCGTATTCAGACCGGAAGCTATACCAACCGTGATGGACAGAAGGTTTACACTACAGAGGTTGTTGTGGAAGATCAGGAGTTTGCTGAGAGCAAGGCTTCCAGCGACAGTTATGCTGCTTCCCATCCGCGCACAAGTGCACCGGAGGCATCTATGCCGAACCCGGGAACCGCTGCAGAGGGCTTTATGAACATTCCGGATGGCATTGACGAGGAATTGCCATTTAACTAGAGCTTAGCTCTTAGAACTGAATAAAACAGGAGGAAAACCAACATGGCTTACAATAATAGAAGCGAAAGACCAGATTCTCCAATGAAGAGAAGAGGCGGCCGCAGAAGAAAAAAAGTTTGCGTATTCTGTGGTAAAGAGAATAACGAGATCGATTACAAGGATGTAGCAAAATTAAGAAAATATGTTTCCGAGAGAGGAAAAATCCTTCCTAGAAGAATCACAGGAAACTGCGCGAAACATCAGAGAGCTCTGACTGTTGCTGTTAAGAGAGCACGTCATCTTTCCATGATGCCATATGTTCAGGACTAATCTGATCGATATAGCTTATTGAAGTTTGGGAGCTGTGTCCGGATTGCAGAATATGCTTTCCGGACGTAGCTCTTTTTTTAGTTTGTGGGAAATATCTGGCATAATTCATGGATATCTGGTATAATAAAAGGCAGCGTTTAAATAACTAAGAAAAAGAATGGTAAAGAGTGTTATGAGTGGAAAATTAAAATTAAAAGGCCATCTGAAGCATTTAGCCCGCTGGCCACTGTATTTGTCCGTTCTGCTGATTGTATTGAACATTCTGGTATATGTGATCAACATCAAAGCAGGTGTGGTTGTCACGATGGGAAACGTCCTTTATCTTGTGGCAGCGATTACACTTCTGTTTTATCACAGACCATTGATGTTTAATGATCTGATTGCTTTTGCCAGCCAGTATGAGTTTCTGGAAAAGAAAGTACTCGAAGAACTGGCACTTCCATATGCAGTGATGGATATGCAGGGGAGAATGATCTGGTCAAACAGAATGTTTTCTCAGCTGACGGGAAAAGATCCGTTTTACAGAAAGAATGTCAGTACGATCTTTCCGGATATTACAGCGAACAAACTTCCGGGACATGATGGAAAAGATATCACAGAAGTCAGTACCCAGTTTGGGGACCGCATTTATCGTATCTCTATGCAGAAAGTTTTTCTGGGAGAGTCTGTTGCACCGTCCAAACTGCTGATGGATATTCCGAAAACAACGAGTCTTATTGCAATGTATCTGTACGATGAGACTGAGTTAAAGGAATATATCCAGGCGAATGAAGACAATAAACTTGTTGTTGCTCTTGCATATCTGGATAATTATGAAGAAGCACTGGAAAGTGTAGAAGATGTCAGAAGATCGCTTCTGATTGCTCTGATCGACCGTAAGATCACGAAATATTTTTCCAATTATGATGGCCTGGTTCGAAAACTGGAAAAAGATAAATATTTTCTGATCATGAGGCAGAGTTCGCTGGAAACGTTGAAGGAGCAGAAATTCCATATCCTTGATGAAGTAAAAACTGTTAATATCGGTAACGAAATGACAGTGACTTTAAGTATTGGTATCGGTCTGAATGCTGCAACTTATCTTCAGAACTATGAGTATTCACGTATTGCCATTGAAATGGCACTTGGACGTGGCGGAGATCAGGTTGTTATCAAAAACGGT
>ENA-OPCE01001822-OPCE01001822.1-human-gut-metagenome-genome-assembly--contig:-NODE-1822-length-12238-cov-1.896659_pt1 | contig 12238 bp, 7 predicted proteins | sample MGYA00241247_ERZ501474 | MGnify/ENA primary metagenome ERZ501474 (study PRJEB25962, sample SAMEA2042572) | human gut metagenome | biome: human gut; feature: human-associated habitat; material: faeces... | reverse complement strand
CAGCGAGCGTGATGCCGTAACGGTTGACAAAGGTTACTTTGCTGTGGTTCACCTTATCGCTCTTCGGGAACGTTTTGTCCCATTCCTGGGTCAGTTTCAATTCTTCCATATTCCTGTTACTTTGAGTGTCCTGTGCCGGGCTTTCCGTCAAACCGGAGAGGCAGAGGAAAGCGGCCGTTAAAAAAGTTATCCGTTTCATAACCGATGTGATTTTAATGATTACTGTTTCTTGTTTTCTTTTCACATCGCAAAGTTACAGCGCCCAGCAAAGAGGCCCGGTAGATGGATTACAGATTGTATAACCCCAATTACAGAGATTATCCCATACTTCTTTTATCCACCGTTCCCGTTTCAGACGGACAAGGATAATCAGGCTTTTCGTTCCTGTCAATGTCACGGATATACCTTGCCGGTACGCCTCCTGCAACCGTGTTGGCCGCCACATCTTTCGTCACCACCGATCCGGCAGCGATAATGGCATTGTCACCCACGGTCACCCCCGCAGAATGGTAGAGTTGGAACCGACCCACACGTTTTTGCCTAACCGGATAGGAGCCGGATACATCACCCCACGGTCTTCGGAAGCCCTACCATGATCGAGTGTGGCAAAAACCACCTGGTGGCCGATGAGACAACCGTCGCCCAATGTCACACCGCCGTGATCCTGGAAATGGCAACAGGCGTTGATAAAGACATGGCGCCCGATAGTGATATTCCTGCCGAAGTCGGTGTAGAACGGAGGAAACATCTTGAACGTTTCATCCACAGGCTTACCGAGCAAGCGCGACATTAACGCGCGCAACTCCTCCTGTGAATGGTAAGTATTGTTTATCTCGCAGGTGATGCGCCGGGCTTCGTCGCTCATTTCATCCATCAGCCGATAGATTTCCGGTGTACCGAGCACACCGCCGGCCCCGATATGATTCAGAAAATCGTCCAGTGTCATAATCCGCTCCTTTCCCTATACCAGTCTGCCCATTTCGTATGCCTCCTGCAATTTCGGGCTTCCCTTAATTTCTCCCGCATGCCATACGCCGCCGCAAAACAGCGTTCCCTTTACCGTCGGGTTCTCCAGGCAATCGAGAAATCCCATGAAATTGGCAACGATACGGTCCATAATCGTTTCATCCTCTTCGGCAGCCGTGGCAATGAAATAGAACTCCTTATTCTTCATTTCGGTATAAGGTCCGCAGCAACGGTCTATCATCATTTTCATCTGGGCACTCATAGCATAAAAATAGACCGGTGTTCCCATCACGATGACATCTGCCGCAAGCATCTTTTCAATCACCTCAGCCACATCGTCTTTCTGCGGACAGGGCTTCTTATACCGGCTGCATACGCTGCACCCCGTGCAAGGATGTATATTCTTGTCGCGCAGGAAAATTTTCTCTACCTGGTTTCCACTCTCAATGGCTCCGCGCATAAATTCATCGCAAAGCGTGTCCGAATTGCCGCCACGACGGGGACTGGACGATAAAATCAGAATATTCTTCGACATGGTTTATCTATTTATATGTTTTTTCAAATACATTTACTCCTTGACAAACGGTTTCAGACCCTCGACAGCTTCCGCGGCGGTAATGCGCTTGCCGCCATTATCCAGGTCGATGAGGATGTAACGGTCATTGCCCATTCCCAGTTCCTTCATGTATGACAACTGGCGTAACCCGTGACGGCTTTCGATGCGTTCCACCAAATCATGGTGTTCGGCTTCGGTCATGGCATATACCAAATCCACGCATGCCTGGTCCAAAGCCAGCATATCGGTAGAAGAAAGGATACCGACATTCGGGGTCACGACAGGAGCGGCATTCACCCCCTCGCAATCGCACGATACCGACATGTTGCGCATCACATTGACATACGTGATTTGCTTGCCGAAGTAATCGATGACAGCCTTTGTGGATTCGGTCATGCGTTCCATGAATTCCTCTTCACGGATATCCCATTGGTTATCCTGTCCCGGTGTGGTGTGAATCCAGGCCTTTCCGATCCGCCCGTCCGCACAGCCGATACCGATGTTCTTGTTGCTTCCGCCGAAACCACCTTGTGTATGTCCTTTGAAATGGGTAAGCACCACCAGGGAGTTGTAGTCGGTAGTATGGCTGCCTACTGACATTTTTCCAAACCATTTACCACCGTGAACAGGTAATGTCAGGGTATCTTCTTCATCCAGAATATCTACAGGGCAGAATGTCCAGCCGTTCACTTTCAATGTCCGCCGATGTTGTTCGGTGGTATAACGGTCGCCCTCGTAATAGGTATTGGTTTCCACGATGTTGGCATCAGACAAATCTTTCCGGAACAGGGCTTTAACCCATTCCCGCGGGATAATGTTCGGTCCGTTCTGCTCCCCGGTATGCAGCTTCACACCGGTATGTCCCTTGATGTTCGCACTTACCTGTTCATACGCTTCGATAAGTCCTTCAGCAGTAAGGTTACGCGTGAAATAGACGATGGACTCGTTGCCGGTACGCTCTTCGTAAGGCACATACTTATTACCGTTTTTTCCGGGAACCGGATCGGACTGTGCTACGGCAGTCGTTCCCATAACGAACAAACTTGCAATCATAATAGTCGATATTCGTTTCATTGTCATTTGATTTTATTGATTCAGAGTTTCAGATTCCTGATACAAAGTTAAGCGTATACCTGAAAATACAGTGTAGATGAATTACAGATATGATAACCCAAATTACATAATTTCCGAAAAAACGGCATAAATCTGTAGCCAGGTTTATATTATCTGTAATCGGGGTTATGGGATTATCCGTATCATCCTCTAATTTTGTATAGTGAAAAAATTAAGACATAGAGAATATGGATAAGATACTCCATTTGGACCATGTAGATCAGTACAACCGTTTATACGGTCTTGAAACCCTGCATCCGTTGGTCAGTGTGATCAATCTCAATGAAGCGACCCGTGCGGTGGGCACCATACGTTTTAATTACGGAGTGTATGCCTTGTTCTTAAAACTGGAAAAGGCATGCGACATCAAGTACGGCCGCCAGAAATACGATTACGAAGAAGGGACCATCGTCTGTTTCGCTCCCGGACAAACAGCAGAGACGACGCCGACAGTCGGGCATATACAAACCGATGCCTATGGCATCATCTTCCATCCCGACCTGCTTCGCGGCACGTCATTGAATAAAACGATAAAGAACTACACCTTTTTCTCGTATGAAGTCAACGAAGCATTGCACGTATCCGGGGAGGAACAGACCATCATTTTGGATTGTCTGAAAATCATACGGAAAGAACTGGAGCATGATATAGACAAACATAGTAAAACACTGATTGCTACCTATATCGAATTACTGCTCGGTTACTGCATGCGTTTTTACGAACGGCAGTTTATCACGCGCAGCAAAAGCAACCGGGATGTGCTGACCCGTTTCGAGCAATTGCTGGACGAGTATTTCGAAGGATCCGCCGCCGAGCGGGACGGACTCCCTTCGGTGAAACACTTCGCCGACAAATTGTATCTCTCATCCAATTATTTCGGAGACATGCTGAAAAAAGAAACCGGAAAGACTCCGCAGGAATATATTCAGGAGAAAATAATCGAAGTGGCAAAGGACCGTATATCCGGTACCCAGGATACGGTAAGCCAGATAGCTTATTCCCTGGGATTCCAATATCCGCAGCACCTGTGCCGCCTGTTTAAGAAACGGGCCGGATGCACACCGAATGAATACCGGGCAAAGATGATTGGCTGAAAGGACAGATGAAAAAGACGTTGGACATCAAGAGCGTGTGCGAATGCAACCGCCGTTTGGGATGTAAAACACTGCATCCCCAGGCAAGTATCATCAATCTGGAACACCCGGATTTGGAGCAGGAGGCCGTGAAATTCGAATTCTATGCCGTGCTGCTCATCGAAGAATGCCCGGACGGCTGTGGCTGCTGCGGTCGCAAGTATTACGACTATACCAATGCCACGATGGTATTTCTCAAACCCGGGGAAATTTTCCGCATGAACGAAGCGGGCGTGTTGCCGGACAAAGGGTGGCTGTTGGCGTTTCATCCCGATTTACTGTACCGTACCTCACTGAAAAATCATATCAGGAACTATACGTTCTTTTCTTATAACAAGGAAGAGGCATTACACTTGTCCGGACGGGAAACGGCAACCATTACGTGCTGTCTTGAAAATATCGAAGAGGAACTGCACCACTCCATCGACACGCACACCGCAACCATTCTCTCACGGCATATCGAGTTGATGCTGGACTATTGCACCCGTTTCTACGAGCGGCAGTTCATCACACGCGAGAATAGGAACAAAACTGTGCTCGAAGAGTTGGAAACCCTGCTCGATGACTATATCGCCTCCGGCAGGTTAGCGGGGGCTCTGTTGCCTACATCGGAATATTGTGCCACAGGGCTGGGCCTATCCGTCCCTTATTTCAACGATTTGTTGAAATTCGAAACCGGCAAGACGTTGGATGAGTATTTCCAACTGCGACGGCTTGAAACGGCTAAAAGGATGTTGCTCAAAGCGGAAAACACCCCGGCCGTCGTAGCACGGCGGTTAGGCTATGCCAGTGTGCAATATTTCAGTCTGTTATTCAAAAAAATTACGGGCATCGCTCCTAATGAATACCGGTGTATTTTTCCAACTCACCGATGATCAGCACAAGCAACCACTGACGGGACAGATCCAGCACCAGATCCTCACTCATATCCTTCAAGCATAGTATCCATCCACAATCCCAATCGCTATGATAACAATCATAAAGATCGTCTATCGTCAGTATTCCGACTTGTTTTATCTTACATCCCCTACACGGTAATTATCCGACCGTCATATTCCTCCCGACGGTGCCAGATCTTGTCATCCCAGCTTACTCCTTGTCCCGATTGAAGACGATGAAATGGCCCTCGCTCACATCACCGCAGCAGTCCATATACCATACCGTCTGTTCCAGGCCTTTCGCGATGGTCTTATTCAGATCGCCACGTTTGATTTTCAGTTCCAGCACAATGCGATGTACGGGGCCGCCGTAACCCAGGAATCCGCATTCTCACGGAAGAACTGCCGGAAATCCGACAGTAATTTTTCCATATTGATGCTATTGTCAGGATTCATGTACCATGCCGATTGCTGGATCAGTCCGCTTTGAGTGGTCCACGTCAGTTCGCGGAGGATGATTTCCCTGTAAATGGCGTTGGAAATACGCAAGGGCTTCTCGCGCTGACCACATTCCGGTTCACCTCTTCCACGTTGTTCCGGGAGGCCTGCCCCACCTCGACATTGGCATAGACAGCATAAAACTCGCCACGGGCATTCAGATAATCATGCAAAGCCAGCAGGCAGGACGTTTTACCCGTCTGACGAGGAGCATGAAGTACAAAATATTTCCGCTGATAAATCAACGATTCCAACTCTTCCAGAGCGATACGCGTCAACAGATCGATATCATAGTGGATATCAGGCTGAATTGGACCTGCCGTATTGAAAAACTTCGGTACTCGTATCCTACTTCAGCGTTTAGGTGCAACAGTTTAGGCAAAATACAAAAATTCATTCACTTTACAACAGGAACAAACCGTTTTTATCCACATCAATAAAGAACCGGACAGCCTGTTCCTCTGCTATTTTAAGAGATTTTCTTATCATTTATTTTACTCGGGTTAACCGTCGATTCTGTCAAAGCACACAAAAAACGAGGGAAACAAATATTGAAGGAAAGGCTGAAAGGTTTAATGGCCTTCTGCCGGGCAAAATTCCTGCAACCGCACTATACGCCGAAAAGTACAAGTTTGAGATTATTCCGCAATATCGCCATGGCCCGTTTGAAATGAGTCTTCACTGTAGTTTCTGCAATATCCATCTGTGTTGCAATTTCTTTAATCTTTTTCTTCTCGACAATATGAAGTAATACGACTTCCTTTTGTTTTTCAGGTAATGTATCCAGAATAGTTTTCAGACGTTCATGAATATCTTCATCGATTTCCGGATCTTCGATACCGGAGAACAACATCGCTTCGATGATTTTATCCTGATGCTTACCTTGAATTTCCAAATCCCGCAAATAATTCAGGCAATTATTCCGGATAATACCGAGCATATAATAAAATACAGGTTGTTTTTCATCATATCTTTCCAGGTGATCCCACAAAGACAGAAAAGCATCCTGTACCAAGTCTTCCGCTTGTTTCCAGTCGTAAAGATAACGCATGGCATAATGCTGCAAAGGCAGAAACGAAGTTTTATACAATTCATGAAAAGCATCCAGATCTCTTTTTTTTATCCGAAGCCCTAAATTACTTTTTTCTATGTATTGCTCTATTCTTGCCATGATATTTTCGGCAAAGATAATTTTTTTCTATTATACGGTGTCCTCCATTTTTAGATTCCAAGTTAATTATATAAAAAAGAAAGCGTGGTCTATGGAAAAAAATTCGATTCGTTGGGAAATATTATTGAAAGGCGCCCGCGGAACATTGTCTCCTGAAGAAGAAATCATTTTTCAAAAGTGGTTGGCCCGGGATATACGACATAAAGCCTATTACGAGAAAATGTGCCGGGTTTGGTCGTCGGACAATACAACTTACGATTTGCATACCGATGTGTCTGAAATGATAGTCCGTTTTGACGATTATGTCCGGAATAAGCGGAAAGTAAGGCGCCGGAAGATACTGAGGAATGTATACCGTTCGGTAGCCTGCCTGTTGATTCTGCTGACTGTAGGTGGAGGGATCATGTTGTTGAAGAGAGACAAACGGGAAATGGAAACTGCAAACCGGATTGCCGGATCTATCTTGCCGGGCCAGGGGAAAGCCATTATTCTTCTACCGAACGGCGAAAAAGTAGATATCGCTTCGTTAAGCGATTCTTTATCCTACCGGACAGCAGGCTTTACGGTCGAAAAAGATTCCGGGATAATCAGATATATGAAACAACAGCAAGCCCGGACAGATTATCACACGATCGTTATACCGATAGGAGGAGAATATCAGGTGAAGCTGAGCGACGGGACGATGGTATGGTTAAATTCAGATTCGCGGTTGAAAATCCCGACGGCCTTTGTAGGAAACGAAAGAAGAGTTTTTTTATCGGGAGAAGCTTATTTCGATGTAGTGAAAAATGACCGTAAACCTTTTATCGTCGAAACAGATCTAGGGAATATAAAAGTTTATGGAACAGAGTTTAATGTAAAGCGTTATTCCGGCGACAGACAATTGAAAGCAACTCTGGTGGAAGGCTCCATCGGATTCAGTAACGATCAGGTAGCAGAACTGAAACTTCAGCCCGGATATCAGTTAAGCCTTATCGAAGGGATAAGTGAACCTACTGTGGAAAAAGTAAAGGTATATAATGAAATAGCCTGGAAAGATCAACGTTTTTGTTTTGAAAACAGAACCCTGGAATCGATAGTCCGGGATATGGAAAGATGGTATAATGTAAAAATCGTTTTCGAAGATCCGGTATTGAAACAGCTGCAATTTTCGGGTTCTTTGAGCCGGTATGGAGAGATTGAAACTTTACTGCATTTTTTTGAAGAAAGTGCGGATATTACATTTGAGGTCGATAATCATACCATTACTGTAAAAAAAATAAAAAAATAGAGAATGCTTCTGCAGTCGGCAAACTTTAGAGGGCATTCTCTACACATTCATTTATATTAACGAATTAATAAACAAATGTATGAAAAAAAAAGCACCTGACAGGTATTTCTTACCTGGATTCTTAAGAAAAATGTTAGCGGCAGTATTCTTACTGTTCATTGTTTCGTTGTCTTATGCAGCAGCGGATAATGATACAAAACTAATCACATTTGCCGTAAAATCTGAAAATTTAAATGATGTTCTGATCAAATTTAAAGATCAGACCGGTGTCGATATTTTATTTAATAAACAACTTATCGGAAACCGGAAATGTAATGATTTTGAAGTCGTAAATCAACCTATTGAGGTAGTACTGAGCAAAATCCTGGAAGGTACAGGGTTTGTTTTTTCGAAAGCGGACGGAGTATATGTCATCAAAAAAAGTACAGAAAAAACCGTTCAGTCGGTAGAGCCCCTGTCGATTTCCGGCGTAGTGACCGACACGGATGGAATTCCCTTACCCGGGGTGACCGTTTTGGTAAAAGGAACTTCTTTGGGAAGTGCAACCGATACAGAAGGGAAATTTAAATTATCGTTTCCTTCACAAGAAAATGTAGTCCTGGTATTTTCGTTCGTCGGTATGAAAAAACAGGAAGTGAAGTATACCGGACAGGAAAATTTGCATATAGTCCTGGAAGACGATATTGCCGAAATGGAAGAGGTGGTGGTGAACGGTATTTTTACCCGTAAAAAGGAGAGTTTTACCGGATCGACGACTACTTTTACTTCGAAAGAACTCAAAATGGTCGGGAATCAGAGTGTATTACAGAGTTTAAAGACCCTCGATCCTTCATTTGCCATTATCGAAAACAATGAGTTCGGTTCCGACCCCAACCATTTGCCCAATATCGAGATTCGGGGTAAAAGTAGTATCGTAGGCTTAACCGATGAATATGAAACCGATCCGAATCAGCCTTTGTTTATTCTGGATGGATTCGAATCCGATTTGGAGACTATCAACGATTTGAGTATGGACCGGGTACAAAGTATCACCGTATTGAAAGATGCTGCAGCTACAGCCATTTATGGTTCGAAAGCAGCTAACGGTGTCGTGGTCGTCGAGACTAAATTACCTGCCATGGGATCGCTTCGGGTAAACTATAACGGTAATCTGCAGTTGACTTTTGCCGATCTGTCGGATTATAATCTGATGAATTCTTATGAGAAACTGACTTTCGAACGCCTGGCCGGTTGCTATCGTTTGATAGACGATGAGGGAAATATTTTAGACGAAGAACAGGATCAGATCTATAATGACCTGATGAAAGAAGTGGCTCGCGGAGTAGATACCTATTGGATGAACGAGCCTCTGCGTTTTGCTACTACGCATAAACATACGCTTTCGATTGAAGGGGGAGACGCTACTTTCCGGTATGGTGCCGGATTAAGCTATGGCAAGACCGAAGGGGTGATGAAAGGCTCTGACCGGGAAGTGATGAATGGAAATATCCGTTTGATCTACCGTAAGGGAAAATTATCTTTTACGAATAATCTGAATATCAATTATTCGAAAGCCGATCGGGAACCGGTTGCTTTTTCTGAATTTGCCAAGGCAAATCCTTATTTCCGGAAATACGATGAAAATGGTGAGTTAAAGAAAATATTGTTTCAAAACTATGCAGCAACTTATTATAATCCGCTGTATGATATGAACCAGACCAATTTCGAAGAAACCAAGACAACCGGTTTTACAAATAATTTTGAAGTAGACTGGAGAGTGATCGATGAGTTAAGGGTGCGGGGACGTTTCGGCTTGACCAAATCGAACGAACAGATGAAAAAATTCCGGTCTCCTTTCAATACAGAATTTAACAGTCAGGCAGATATTGCGAATAAAGGAAGTTATGAAGAGAGAAATACTCAAAACTTGAATTATGATGGTGATTTTAGTTTGACATATGGGAAATTATTTAATGAGAAACATATGGTAAATGTGGTCGGCGGAATGCGTCTGAGTCAGAATGGATCGAATAATAGTGCTTATAAAGTTCAGGGCTTTATCGATGATGAATTTTCCAACCCTGCTTTTGCATTAGGTTATCAGAAAGACGGTAACGCTACTTATCAGGATTCTAAAAAACGGGCAGTCAGTTATTACCTGAATTTCGGATATGCTTATGACGACCGTTATTTGCTGGATGTGAATTACCGTTCGGACGGTTCTTCCGTGTTCGGTTCGGACAGGCAGTTTACGAATACCTGGTCTGTGGGTTTGGGGTGGAATATTCATAAAGAAGCTTTTTTCAGTGATATAGAGGGTATTAGTTTGTTGAAATTGCGGGCTTCTATCGGTAATCCCGGGAACCAGAATTTCGATGATTATATCTCTACCCGGATTTATTCCTATAATACCGACAATATGAATATTTTCGGTTCGAGTGCAATCGTTTCGAATCTTGGTAACCGCAATCTGGAATGGCAGAAGACCTTGGACCGGAATATCGGTTTCGATATTATTTTCCTCGACAATCGTTTGAGGGTCAATTTCGATTATTTTAATAAAAGAACCGATCCGTTATTGGTACAGATAGGTACGGCTTCTTCGACCGGTGTAAAGACGCTTCCCCGCAATGTCGGAAAACAAATCACCGAGGGGATAACCCTGACGATGAATTATTCTATCATACGTAGAGAAGATATGTTTTGGTCCGTGAATATGAATTTGCGTCATCAGACATCGGAATATAAAGAGGTGAGCGAAGTATTGACGAAATATAATTTAGATAACCGGAACCGTAATCTGACCCGTTATTACGACGGTGGAAGTCCTTCCGATTTATGGGCAGTGAGATCTTGTGGTATCGATCCGGCAACCGGGCGTGAAATTTTCCTGGATAAGAACGGAGAACAGACTTTTGTGCATAATTACGATGATGAAGTCGTAGTCGGAAACAGTGATCCGAAAGTGGAGGGGGTGATCGGTACTTCTTTCTATTACAAAGGTTTTTCTGCTTCTATTAATTTACGCTATCGTTTGGGTGGACAGATTTTTATGCAGACCCTTTATGATAAAGTAGAAAATCTTTCTTCTTCAAAGAAATGGGAAAATCTGGATAAGCGGGCATTGTACGATCGTTGGAAACAACCCGGTGATCAGGCTAAATTCAAATCTATCGCCAGCAGTGAAGTGACGCCGATATCTTCCCGTTTTGTCGAAGATAATAATGTGTTGTCGGGAGAATCGATTTCGTTGGGATACGAAAGTACAGCTCCCTGGTTAAAACATATCGGAGCTTCTTCGATGTCTGTCCGGGCTTATATGAACGATATTTTCCGGATTTCGACCGTAAAAAATGAACGTGGTCTGAGTTATCCTTTTGCCCGTTCGGTGTCCTTTTCATTAGGTGTGACGTTCTAAAATGTAATATTAACTGATTGAGATATGAAAACGAAAATAAAATATGGTTGGCTTTTATGCCTGTTGGTTTTCAGTGCCTGTAATTCCTGGATAGATATAACGCCCTCCGATCGTTTGAATGAAGATATGCTTTTCGAAGATAGACAGGGATTTGAAAAAGCGATTAACGGTGTATATGTGGGATTGGTCGATCGTTCACTTTATGGCCGGAATTTGAGTGCCGGGGTGATCGATTTGATGGCTCAGTATTATAAATACGGGAATGGGTCTGATTTTAATTCCATGCTCGGCGCTTATAAATATGAGGAGCAGAATGTCAAAGATGTATTTCAGGTTATCTGGGAAAAGGCTTATGCGCTGATATTGAATTGTAATATCATTATCGAAAAATGTGATGAACGGCAAGACGTTTTACCCGGTGTATATTACGGTTTGTATAAAGGTGAAGCGTTGGCTTTAAGGGCGATGCTCCATTTGGATATGTTGCGTCTGTTCGGACCTGTTTACGATGAAACTTCTAAAACGGCCGAATGTATCCCCTACGTAACCAATACCGATGCTCAGATTTCTCCTTTACTGTCTGCTGAAGTTGTTTTGGAGTCGGTGATCGGAGATTTGAAAACTGCTCTGAATTTACTGAAAGAGTCCGATCCGGTTTTGACGGATGGGGTACGGAACGAGGGAAACAGTATCGGAGATAATGCATTGAATTACCGTCAGTTCCGGTTGAATTATTATGCTGTAAAAGCTTTGTTGGTCCGGGCTTATGCCTGGGGACACGATGAAAGTAATGCGTTGGTTACTGCCGAAGAGATTCTGCGTGAAGTACAGGTGGAAGGGGCGGAGATATTCCCTTTTGTAACCCATGCGGCAGCTACCGATGTTTCTAAACCTGACCGGGTATTTTCTTCGGAAGTGATGTTTTCGTTATATGATTCCTACCGGGGTACAGAGATTCAGGATAAGTTGTTCCTGCCGACCCTGGACCAGATATATACTTTCACGGGTAAACGTTTGGAATTGGGGAAAGACTATTCTTTTTACGCTTCTGAAAACGATTATCGTCGTAATATTTGGGCAAGTTATAGCAATGCCGGAAAACTGATCGACTATCATCGGAAATATGAAGATATAACAACGAGTGGGGCTGAGTTATTGAATAAGATGGTTCCTTTGATCCGGTTGAGTGAGATTTATTTGTTGGCTGCTGAATATACCGATGACTTTGTAACCGCCAAAGGGTATTTGGATCGGAT
>ENA-OPCE01001812-OPCE01001812.1-human-gut-metagenome-genome-assembly--contig:-NODE-1812-length-12311-cov-4.152089_pt1 | contig 12311 bp, 10 predicted proteins | sample MGYA00241247_ERZ501474 | MGnify/ENA primary metagenome ERZ501474 (study PRJEB25962, sample SAMEA2042572) | human gut metagenome | biome: human gut; feature: human-associated habitat; material: faeces... | reverse complement strand
CCAGAGAAGAAAAAGGATGAGAAATCCAAAGGAGGAATTGTTGTACGTGGAGCGAATGATGTTGCTGTTCGTTTTTCAAAGTGTTGTAATCCAGTACCAGGAGATGAGATCGTTGGATTTATTACAAGAGGACGAGGAATCTCGATTCACAGAACAGATTGTGTGAACCTTCTGAATATGCCAGAATCTGACAGGGCAAGACTTATTGAAGCTGAATGGCAGGTAAGTGAAGCAGATACAACACAGACTTACACGACAGAGATCAATATTTATGCCAATAATCGAAAGGGATTGTTAGCAGAAGTATCAAAGATCTTCTTAGAATTAGATATTGACATCATAACGATCAACGTATCAAACAATAAGAAAGGAAGAGCAACGCTTAGTATGTCCTTTGATATTACAGGCGTAGAGCAGTTGAACCGTATTATTGCGAAGATCAGGAATGTAGAAGGCGTGATCGACATAGAAAGAACAGCAGGATAGGTGAAAATATGAGCGAAACAACATTAAGACTTGACAGACCTCTTAAGATGGTAACAATCTGTCTTGGGCAGATGCAGACAAACTGCTATATTGTTGAGAATACAAAAACAAATCAGGCATTCGTCTTTGATCCGGGAGATCAGGGAGAACGTATTATGAATACATTAGAAGAAGATGGAACAGTTCATGATCAATATCGTATTGATTATATGAGAGAACATGTTAAAGCCATGAGTGAAGGTATTGATGAAGGTGTAGACTTAATGGGATACACTTGGTGGGGATGTATTGATTTAGTATCTGCAGGTACTGGAGAAATTAGAAAACGTTATGGATTTATTTATGTAGATGTTGATGATTTTGGTAATGGAACATATAAACGTTATAAAAAAGATTCTTTTGAATATTGTAAAAAAGTTTACACTTCAAATGGAGAAGATTTAGACTAATGCTAGAAAAGATAAGAACGTTAAATCCAGATTACCAAATTAATGAACTTGATGATTCGTTTAAAGAATATGGACGAATCATCAAGCAAGATATGCAAGAAGCCATCAATTATGCTACAACTTATCAAAATACAAATGCCTATGATACAAGTGTTCAAGCATTAGAAGAAATGCCTTGTATACAAGATTTAATTAATGATATTTATGGTTATTTAGATGTCATGGCAGGTGTAGTTACTGGTAAAAATGAAGTATTAAATGGGTTGGAATATCATCAATGCAGTGAAACAATCATTGCGGTGACAGACTATATTCTTGCTCTTGGAAAAAGACAAGATATGGAAGAAAATGACTATGACATAGATAAGTGCGAACTTTTCTATGTACCAAAAGGAACAGTCGTAGAACTCTATGCAACAACATTACACTATACACCAATAACAGTAAAAGATTCATTTAAAACAATCTGTTTATTATTAAGAGGAACAGGGGATAGTTGTCAAAGAAGAGGAATCCTAAAGAAAAAGAATAAATGGTTCATAGCACATAAAGATAATGTAGAAAAAGTACAAGCAGGAGATTATCCTGGTTTAAAAGGCAAAATGATTCGTATTAAATATTTATAAGGAGGAAAGAAAATGGCAATACCTGATAAATTTTTATGGGGTGGTTCAATTAGTGCTGCTCAATGTGAAGGTGGATGGGACGAAGGTGGAAGAAGTCCTGTTCAAGTAGATTTTGGAGATCCGGGTTCAACAACAGATATACGTTGGATTCATTACTTAAATGCAGATGGAACAAGAGGAAAAATGAGGCAATTTGAGCATTTACCTAAAGGAGCTAAATATCAATTATTCGATGATATTCGTTATACAAATCAAGTTGGTATTGATTTTTATCATCGTTATAAAGAAGATATTGCATTATTTGCAGAGCTTGGTTTTACAACTTTCAATACAACAATTTCATGGGCAAGAGTTTATCCTCATGGAGTAGAAGGAGGGGTCAATCAAGAAGGTGTAGAATTCTATCGTAATGTATTTAAAGAATGTCGTAAATATGGCATTGACCCTGTCATTACATTATATAAATATGACGAACCTGTGTATTTAGAAGAAACATATGGTGATTGGACGAATAGAGAAATGATTCATCAATTTGTTGAATTCGCAAGGTTATGTTTTGGTGAATATAAAGGTTTAGTAGATAAATGGTTAACTTTTAATGAAATTAATATTTTATTACATTTTGATGGTAAAGAAGGAAAACAATTTGCTTTTGAAGAATTACATAATCAAATGGTAGCGGCAGCTAAAGCTGTTAAAGTAGCACATGAAATTGATAAAAATATTTCAGTAGGATGTATGATTGCAGGATTCTGTAGTTATCCATATACTTGTGATCCTGAAGATGTAATTGAAAATTATAAACAATTCCAAGAAAAATTTGCTTATTGTGCAGATACAATGGTAAGAGGATATTATCCGTCTTATGCCAAACGTATTTGGAAGCAGAATAATGTTGTTTTAGATATTAGTGAAGAAGATAAAAAAGATTTGATAGAAGGTAAATCTGACTTCCTAGCTTATTCATATTATATGTCTAACGTAGTAACAACACATAAAGATGCAGGAGAAGCTTTAGATGGTGCAGGAACTTCAGCAAACTTAAAAAATCCATATTTAACAGCATCTGATTGGGGATGGCAAATTGATCCAACTGGCTATGAATACTTTTTACATGTCTTAAATGATCGTTATCAAGTACCTATTTTCGATGTCGAAAATGGTCTAGGAGCTTATGATAAAGTAGAAGAAGATGGCTCTATTCATGATGATTATCGTATTAATTATCACAGAAGTCATATTAAGAGCTTAATGAAAGCAAGAGAAGAAGGCGTTAATATTTTTGGATATACTTCTTGGGCTCCAATCGATTTGGTTTCATTTACTACAGGACAAATGGATAAACGTTATGGATTTATCTATGTAGATATGAATGATGAAGGTAAAGGAGATTTACATCGAAGTAAAAAAGATTCATTTTATTGGTATCAAAAAGCAATAAAATCTGATGGAAAAGACTTAGACTAATAATAAGAACCCTAGAAAATTTATTCTAGGGTTCTTATGGTTATTAAATTTTTGAGGGAGTTACGCTATGATTCTCTTTTTGATTTATGCTATTTATTGTTGATGAGTATTGATAAGAATTCTGTGTAGCTCTCACATTTTATTAACGATTCTATTAATGTATTATCCTCACTGATTTTCTTTAAAGTATTATAAAGCGTATCATACATAATATTGTTTTGATCATAACTAGAGAATACTATGAGAACCTGGAATTCCTGGTCATCATAATTGACAGGTTCTTTAAAGGTGAGAATGATATTATTGGTATTGGAGTTAATAGGAGTATTGAGTTTTAACAAGCCTATACTGTTATTAAATGAATGAAGTGAGTATTTATTCTTGTTTGTAAAATTCGCTTTAACAGACGATTTCATAAGAGGGTATATCTTGCAGAGTGTTTGATAAAGCACTGTAGAAATACCTTTTTTTGTCTTTGCAGATACACTATGTTCAAATAGTTCTGGATGGAAATAGTATACCAAATTTTCTTCGTTGAAATAGTAAGTGAGTTTGCTTTTGATGAAGATGATATCATCCATAGTAATAATATAATTTGTATTTATGACAGGAATATCATAGTTTTTGTGGATAGGAGCATTGGATATAATCAAATCATAATTACTTAAATCCTCTTTTAATAATTCAGGGTAAGAAATACATTTTTGTATAATGAGGTCGTTAGACAAATCTTTCTCTAGCATATTTGTATTATAATTGGAAGCAAAATTTCCCATACAATTAATAAGTAGTACTTTTTTTCGATGATCAGTATGATCAGTTATGATATTGTTGAAAAATATTGTGAAAGATGTGATTTCACTTCGTGATAAGGGAGTATCAGTATATTCTTTAATTCTTTTATTAACTATTTTGGTTAGATAATATGCAAATGGCATATCATCTTGAATTTGATCATAAAGAGGATTTCTTATTTTTTCTTGATATTTTTGCCTTAGTAAAGCTGTTTGGATATAAAGAGATAGTCTGTCATAATAACGATTATCAATATAAATAAGTGTAGATGAATAAATATCATCAAGAATTGTGTGGGTCAGTTTAGAAGTTATTTGGTCTTCCTGATAAATCTTATCGTGAGTTGATCCTTTACAGATTAACATTAATGTTAAAAAGCTCTTTTCAGAATCATTAAAATCCACATCGAAATGTTCTTTTGCAACGCGAGATAAGTCTAGTACAGTATGATATTCTTTAGTATTTTTGAATATTTCGAAATCTTCAAATACTGTGTCAAGTGGATGGCCAGCCATGTTTCTAGCAATGGAAATGGAATAATTGATAAGAATATCCGCTAAACTCAAATCACTGATGTATAGATTGTTGTTTTTTATAATTTCGATAATTTCACGATCTGAAGTATCTAAATATGTATCAAGAAAATCGTAGAATACTTCTCTTTGAGTCATACTCGCAAATACAAGGTCAGCAATAATTCTTCTTCTTTCAAGCTCATTAATATTCAACTTAATACCGTAATTTGGTTTGTGAATTATATGTATATTATATCTAGACAATTCTTTTTTTACATTTATTAAGTCATTTGCAATTGTTGCACGGCTTACTAGAAGGTCATCGGCAATGTCATCCATTTTAATATACTTATCTGATTGTGCTAATAATTTAAGAATATAATTAACTCGATCATGCGGTATATTTGGTACTAGTGCATATGCATCATCGTTTTCATTTTTATTAATAATTTCCTGTAACTTATTAATGATTTCAGGTGTTTTTTCATCAATTATATAACCTTTATTAGGCTTGGAGGTAAAATGAATCTCTAATTCTTTCAAAATGTTTTTGACGTTATTAATTTCCTCTCGTACTGATCTTCTTGATATACCGATAAGTGTAGCTATTTCATAAGTTGATATATAGTCATTTGATGCTAATAAAATTTGAATAATCTTAATTTCGTTGTTTGTTGTTTTCATTTTTTTGATACTCCTTAGTTGAATTATATCATTAAAAATACAAATGTGAAAACGTTTACTCATAAAATAATTAAAATACATAACGTGAAAATGTGATGATATAAAGGGCAAATTCATGTTTTGTTAGTCGGATGGCATAATATGTGCCATCTGATTATATAGAAAACTATGAAAAGACAGTATAATATTAACTTAGACATAAGAGAAAACGTTTACACACAAACGATTCTCAAATCAATTTAAAGGGAGGAAATTTAAAATGTCTACTGAAAAACAGTCCTTCATGGACAAAGTTTTAGAAAAAGTTGACGTTATTGCCGGACCTATGACACGTTTTGGTCAAATTCCATTTGTTCGTGCTATCGTCAATGGTATGGTTGCTGCATTGCCAGTAACTATGGTTGGTTCTATTTTCTTAGTTGTTAATCTATTCTGTTCTGATGGTGGATTAACACAGCATGCATTAATCCCATTTTTAAAACCATGGGCAGCAGATCTTGCTTTAGTAAATAGTTTATCAATGGGGATTATGGCTATCTACATTATTATCGCATTTGGTGCTGAATATGCTGAAATCAAAGGGTTCAATAAAACAACAGGTGCTGTTGGCGCATTCTTTGCATTCATGTTATTGAACTACAATTCAGTTGGTCAGTTAGCTAAAACTGGAGCTAGTGCATTTGAATCAACTTATTGGGGTGGTGCAGGGCTTATTACTACAATGATTGCAGGTGCTATCGCTGTTAACATTATTGATTTCTGTTATAAAAAGAATATCGTAATCAAGCTTCCTGATTCAGTTCCACCAGCAATCTCTGATAGTTTCTCAGCTATCATTCCTTATTTCTTCATCACAATCGTGTGTTGGGGTATCAGAACTCTTGCAGGTATTAATATTCCATCAGCAGTTGGTGAAATCTTAATGCCATTAATCGGAAACGCTGATAATGTATTTGTTTACAGCTTCCAGCAGTTTATGTCCGCTTTACTTTGGATTTGTGGTTTACATGGTGATAACATCACTGGTGCAGTTACAAACGTATTCTTAAATCAGTGGTTAGCAGAAAACAATGCAGCATTTATGGCTCATACAGCTGTCAAAGATCTTCCATATGTTTGGACTCCAAACTTATGTAGATTATCACAGTGGGTATCAAGCTGCTGGCCAATCTTAGTTTATATGTTTATGTCTAGTAAGAAATTACCTCATTTAAAACCATTAGGTTTAATTTGCTTACCACCTGCAGTTTTCTGTATCATTGAACCAATCATGTTTGGTTTACCAGTAGTGATGAATGGTTTCTTGTTAATTCCATTTGTCTTAACTCATACTTTAACTGCTGCATTAACTTATTGGCTAACAAAAATTGGTTTTGTTGGTAAAATGTATATGTCATTGCCTTGGGCAACACCTTCTCCAATTTTAGGATATCTAAGCGCTGGAGGATCTATTGGTGGCTTCGTAGTAGTATTCATTAACTTTGTAATTGGATTAGTTATCTTCTATCCATTCTGGAAAGCTTATGAAAAATCTGAAGTTGCTAAATTAAATACTGAAGAATAATAAATTATAAGGAGGGACTTAACATGGTATGTCCATATTGTCATAAAGAAATACCTGAAGACTCAATCTATTGCTATCATTGTGGGAAAGAACTAAGTAACAAGCAAAAGCACTCTTCAATCAAACTGAAAAAGAATCCACATGAAAATAGTTTTGCCAAGTTAGGTCTTCTCCTCTTCTTTATTGCTTTATTCGGTTTTGACTTTATTCTTGGAACAATTTTTAAAACAGTTGGTATAAATATTAAAATACCATATATGATTAGTACAGTATTATATGTAGGAGCAATTATATGTGGTGCGCTCTCTCTTAATTTAGATAAGAAAGATGAACAAAAAGGCTATCAGCCTACCGGAAATAAGAATTATGCATACATCTCAGTTTTTGCTAGTATGTTTGTTACACTTGCGAATATTGCAACTATTTTGGTGAAGTAGAGGTATAAATTTATGTATTGTAGAAAATGCGGAATGAAGATCAGCGATTCTTCGAAATTCTGTGACCATTGTGGTACAGAGGTTGTCAAAGTAAAACAAAAAAGTTATTCCGAAAAGTATAATGAAAAAAAATCAAAGGAAAAGAGTCACAAAGTGAATAAATTGCAGAAGCATCTCGATATAAAAAATCCATATATAAGTGCAGCTTTATTTGCTTCTGTTGTTGCTTTTATTCTTGCATTCTTCCCATGGAACTATATTTCTAAAGGAATAGGTACAAGTCTCCCTATGAGAATTGCAGTTGTATGTTTCGCGTTACTTGCAGATTATCATGTTACTAAAGCAAAACAAGTAAACAATCTTATTTATAGTAAGCATGGAGTCAGACTAAAAGAGAATGTTGTTTCTCTTACAAGTTTCTTATCAATATTTATTACTGTTATTGGCTTATTTGCTCTATTTACATATTAGGCATAAGCCTTTTTTTATAGGAGGATATTAATAATGAGTATACTATTTTTTGATCCTATTCCTAGACCTGCTATCTGGGGACATACTTTAGTTAGAGATTATTTTGGATATAAGCAATTTCCTGAAGGAATTGGCCAGTCTTGGAGTTTTTCGGCACAGAAAGATGCGTCAACTATATGTTTGTCTGAACCTTTTAAAGGGATGACTTTGAGAGAATTATGGGAAAAACATCAGGAATTATTTGGGCATCCTGGTGAGGAATTTCCAGTTATTATTTCTTTAGTAGCACCTGAAGATGATTTGAGTATTCAAGTTCATCCTGATTCACAAGCTGCAAAGAAATATGGTTCTACATTAGGTAAGAATGAAGCATGGTATTTTATTAAAAGTGAAAATAATGCATCTATTGTATATGGACATAATGCAAAAGATGAAAAAGATTTATATAATTATATTAATAATGATAAGTGGGATGAATTGATCAAACATCTTTCTGTTCATACTGGAGATTTTGTTTATCTACCTGCAGGCATTCTTCATGCATTAAAAAAAGGTAGCATTGTTTATGAAATTCAGCAATCTACAGATGTGACTTTTAGATTTTATGATTATCATCGTAAAGATAAGTATGGAAATGAAAGAGAATTACATTTAACTCAAGCTATTGATTGTTTATCATATGATCAGGAAATGATGAAAAATAATATTATGCCTGTTGAAGAAAAAATGGATAATGGTTTAAAAACAACATTTATTTCTAATGATTCATTTACTGTAACTAAATTGGCTATTGAGGGTAATAATATTTATGAAACAGATAATTATCAATTAGCCACTGTTGTAAAAGGTGACGGCGTTGTAGATGGGTTTGATGTAAAGATAGGAGATAATTTTTTAATTCCTCAGCATAGTAAAATTGAGATCGATGGCAATATGATTATTATGATGACAACAAAATAAAGGAGGCATTTTGTGATGAATAAAGATTTCCTATGGGGCGGTGCTTTAAGTAATGTACAAGCAGAAGGAGCTTATTTAGAAGATGGAAAGGGTTTAAATGTTTATGATACGTTGAAAGTAACACCAGAACCAGGTATCGCACCATTATTTTGTGATACAAGTGTTGCTGTAGATCATTATCACAGATATAAAGAAGATATTGATTTGATGGCGGAAATGGGGTTTAAGGCTTATAGATTTTCTATTGTATGGTCAAGAATTAATCCGCTTGGTGATGAAGATGAACCAAATGAAAAAGGGTTAGCTTATTATGAAGATATGATTGATTATCTTCATGAAAAAGGAATTGAACCTGTTGTTTCTCTTGTTCATTTTGATATGCCAGATCATTTACTGAAGAAATATAATGGTTTTCTAAATAAAGATGTTATTGAATTCTATGCTAAACATGTAGAAAGTGTTGTCCAAAGATTAAAAGGAAAAGTTAAATACTGGATTACTTACAACGAGATTAATCTTGCATATGGTATGGGGGATTTAGTAGCTGGTGCAATACTTCCGGAAGGTATGAAAAAAAGTGAAATGTATGTGCACCTTAGTGTTAATGTTCAAATTGCTCATGCACGTGCTGTAGAAGTAATAAAACGCATTGATCCTGAAGCAAAAGTTGGTGGAATGATTGGGCATGCGCCATTCTATCCACTAACTTGTAAGAGTGAAGATATTATGGCAGCTGATTTTAAAAACAAACTTCATAATTACTTTGCATTTGATACGATGTGCTTTGGTGAATTACCTCAATATTTTATTCAGTATGCATTAAATAGAAATATTAGGTATGATTTTAATGAGAGTGAAAAAGAAGTAATTAAAGCAGCATCTCAGAAATTAGATTATCTTGCTTTTTCATATTATAGAAGTAATGTACAATCTTCATTTGAAGGAATAGAAGATACAAATGAACTAGAAGATGAAATTCTATTTGATGAAAGAAATATGAAAAATCCATACTATACAGCCAATGAATGGGGATGGCAGATTGATGCAGAAGGGTTAAGATATTCACTTGTAGATTTCTATTCGCGTTATCATAAACCGTTGTTTATTGTGGAAAATGGTATTGGAATTGATGAGCATCTAGTTGATGGTAAAGTTTATGATGATGTAAGAATTGATTATTATCAAAAACATATTTCAGCTGTTAAAAAAGCAGTTGATCATGATGGTGTAGATTTAATGGGATATCTTGCATGGTCACCAATAGATTTTTTAAGCAGCCATAAAGAAATAAGAAAAAGATATGGATTTGTTTATGTTGATAGAGATTTTAAAGATTTAAAAGATTTAAATAGATACAAGAAAAAATCATTTTACTGGTACCAAAAGTGTATTGCGACAAATGGGGAAGATTTAGAAAATAATATCGAATATTAAAAGGTGTTCAGAAATGGTGCAAACTATTTCTGAACTTTTTTATACTTTAGTATATCGATTAGTGTTATAACAATTGCTGTTAGTATTTAATGAGAAAAAAGTATATATATGAAACATAGAGGAACTCAAAAAGTAGTAGTCACAGGTGAAGACTTTGGACCAGCTGTAAAGAAGACTATTATTAAACTCAATCAAGTAATTGATTTGATAGATATGAATAACTTAAAGGTAATAGAAGAAAAGAATGGTGTACTTGATGAAATAACAGGTGAAGAAGGAATAATAAGAACAGAAAGAGAAATAATAAATGCTTATATTTCGGATGAATATGGTAATAAAGTGAATACTGCATCTTGTTATGTGGCTATTGAGTTGGCTATATCACCTAGTGTTGGGTCACCGTTTATCTTTCATGCTACTACTCAATTAAACAATTGGTGTAATCCTTATAGAATATATATGTGGTATGGATGTTAATCCGGATATTGATGTAGAGGGTGATGGTAAATTATGCCCACAATTAGATAAGTGGATTATGAATTCATATAAGGCGGTAGATGGAATAAAGTATGCTTATGATGAATATAGACCTAGTAGTGATGATAAGAAACATCCTTTAGTCATCTGGTTACATGGATTGGGGGAAGGAGGAACAGATCCTTCTATTGATTTATTGGCAAATAAGGTCACTGTATTGGCAGATGTTCCATTTCAGAAGTGTATGAATCAAGCTTATGTACTTGTGCCTCAATGTCCTACTATGTGGATGGATGATGGTAAAGGTGAATATAAGAGTGATACAAAGGATTCTATTTATACAAAGAGTTTATTTGAACTCATTGATTCTTATGTTAACGAGAATAGAGATATTGATACAAATAGAATATATATTGGAGGATGTTCTAATGGTGGGTATATGACTATGGAAATGCTTCTCCATTATCCACATTACTTTGCAGCTGCATTTCCAATTTGCGAAGCGTATCATGATGAATATATCACTGACGATCAAATTGATATGATTAAACATATACCTATCTGGTTTACATATGCGAAAACGGATCATGTGATTGATTATACACTATGTACTGAACCTACAGTGAAAAGACTACTTGCAGCAGGTGCTTCTAATGTTCATGTTTCTGTATTTGATGGTGTTCGTGATACAACTGGACTCTATAAGAATGAAGATGGCTTACCATATATTTATAATGGACATTGTTCTTGGATCTACTGGGATAATAATGAATGTTATGATGGGGATCTTAATGCGTGGGAATGGTTAGGACAACAGGGAAACTAGATTGTTCCTCTTTTTGATATTATGAAACTGCTCATATTTGTAGGCTATATTGTGATAGAATATGATACATATAAAAGGGGAAATTACACATGTATAAATTAATCGCATTTGATATGGATGGTACACTTCTTAATAGTGAAAAGAAGATTTCAGATAAAACAGTAGAAGCTATTAATAAGGCAATAGAGGCAGGTAAGATTGTAATACTTAATACAGGACGATGTCCTGCAGAACTTAAGGAGTATAGAGAAGTGCTGCCAAGACTACGCTATGTGAATTGTGTCAGCGGTGCACTTGTCTATGATTATGAAGAAGAAAGAAGCATCTATGAATCACCATTAAGTGAAGAAGAAGTCAAAACATTGATTCAAATTGGTAAAGAAACAGATGAAATGGTTCATTTAATGGGTATTACATCTGTCGTAGAAAAAGACAAAGTACCACATATGAATGATTATTATATGGGTGTTTACCAGCCAATGTATGAAGAAGTCACTATTAAAGTAGATAACATCAATGACTATTATGTAGGCAATCCTTATTCAGTACATAAACTTAACATTTATCATCATTCAAAAGCTGCAAGAGATCATACAAGAAAAGCTATTAAAGAAGCAGGACTTGAATTAGAGATGAAGGATTCAGAAGCAACAGGTTTAGAAATGAATGCGAAAGGTGTAGATAAAGGAACTGGATTAAAACAGTTATGCCATCATTTAGGTATCTCTATTGAAGAGACTATAGTAGTAGGTGATGCAGATAATGATAAGGAAGCATTAGAAACTGCAGGTCTTGCAGTTGCAATGGGTAATGCGAAAGAGAGTATTAAAGAAATCAGTGATGTAATTGTATCTGATAATGATCATGATGGATGTGCAGAGGTTATAGAGAAGTATATATTAGAGGAGTAAATGCTTCTTTTTTTGCTGTATTTGAGCTATAAAGAGCGTTAGAGAAATAATACTAAAATTAATTAAAATAAAATTATGTAGCGCAGAAGGGCTAAAAACTCTATTTAGAAATAAACTTTGAATAAAATTCAAAAAAATACTTTACAAACGCTGCGATATTGGGTATTATAGACAGGCAGTCCGGGAGACGGGCTGAGACAGAACATTGA
>ENA-OPCE01001802-OPCE01001802.1-human-gut-metagenome-genome-assembly--contig:-NODE-1802-length-12397-cov-2.962567_pt1 | contig 12397 bp, 15 predicted proteins | sample MGYA00241247_ERZ501474 | MGnify/ENA primary metagenome ERZ501474 (study PRJEB25962, sample SAMEA2042572) | human gut metagenome | biome: human gut; feature: human-associated habitat; material: faeces... | reverse complement strand
GATTGTACCTGTAACACCGCGTATTCGATTGTCAAGGTGCGTTAAAAGAAGCGTTAAAACTTCCTCTCATATACCACCACAAAATCAAATGATTCTGGTAGCAGCCCCAAAAGTTTTTTTTAAGTAACGCTCCATTCGCCTCAGTCCCCGCAAAATAGAATAATTAATGGCTTTTGGACTCACTCCCTCCATTTGCGCTATTTTTGACTGGCATATGCCCATGACGCAATGCGCATAGATCCGCTTTGCCTGTTTTTCGGACAAGATTGAAAGCGCAGCATTGATTTGTTTAACGGTCTGCTTTTGTTCGTACACTTCTTCGGGAGAATGTGTCTTTTCCACAGCAGCTTGCTCCAAACCGTCATTTCGGTCAAGAGAGTATCCTGCACGATGCCGCTCTCGCCTGCGTAGAAAGGAACGTTCCTCCCGCTCCCAGGCTTTTAGCTGAGCTGCAAGCTCCTCGCTGACTTCGAGCATACAATCTTGGCGGTAACACGGATAGTAGTTTCTCAGGTTGATGACAGCCATAAAAATTCCTCCATTTCGATTTTTCAGTCGCATGATCGAAATGGAGGAAGGGGGGGAGCGTATGCTATTCAAGGAATACCGATGAAATCAGGGAGCATGCTATCGTATTTGTCAGCGCCAAATACAAAGCACTTTGCTTATGGCTAATGCTGCGGAATGCTGCCGCAACAGGGGCCTATGCTTGTAACAGCTATTGTCCTTCCATATAAACCAGATAGGTATCTTGGTCCAGCGTCTTGACAAAACTGTCGATTTTCGATTGATCCAGTCCATCCGAGCAAGATTGTGCAATTACTGAAGCGGTAGCGTTATATCCTCCACTTTCGCCCTCAGATAAATAATCAAAAGCATAGGGTACACGAAGTTTTTCAGCTATCGAGCGATATGTCCTGATGCTCTCAGGAGAAATCAGCCAACGGTTGTCGGATATGCTTTTGATTATGGATTCCTTTTGTGCGATTTCATCTTGAAGCATTGGAATTTGAGAAGCACCAACGATTGCCAGACGTTTTTCGAGGTTTTCCCGTTCTTTGCGTAATGTATCCAGTCTGGTTTCATAGCCAGGATTGGGATAAGGAGCGTTCATATCGGGATAAAGCATGTATTGCGTCGTAGGATCCAGATGCGTTGCACAGAAGGAAACAAACCGCACGGCGGCTTTCTGCTTGGGGGAAGCAGCATTCACAAGCAGAAGCTCTTCGCTGGCACCTAGCATTTGTGTTGCTTTCTCATCAAGTGCGGGGGCAACAGCATTCGCATCCGGTCATTGGCATTATAGCTGTACCCAAAGCCCTGATAGTAGGATGGACGTTTTCTTTTGAACGCTAACGCATAAGTGACAAGTGCTGTCCGAGACGCCTCACAAAGCCTTTATTCATACTATACCCACCCGAAAATAGAGTGCTTTTTCAGGCATGAGCATCATCCCCTTATCAATAGATCATCGCATTGGATACACGTAAACAAGAACTATTGACAACCAATCGTATGCTTTTCGATTATTGTTTCCAGACTCCCTTGTCAGTAAGATTTCAAATTAAACTTTCGAGCTGGATTATTTGAATCATTTGATCATATTTTTCAATGAAGCGCTCCATATTAATTGACCTCTGTATATACTGATTTAAGAGTGATACCAGTTCCTTTGAGCTTGCGGAATAAAAGTTTAACCCGTTATGCTTGACGAGCTGCATAAATGGAGTCAGTTCTTTGTATTTTGCAATTGTTTCCACCGATATAGAATAACGTTGTTTTTCCAAGGCATCCAATTCCATTTGGACAGCTTCTAACTGTACGTTGAGCTGTATTCTATCCTCTGGTGCCACTGTTGTAAGATGCTTTGTAAGTTCTTCTTTTTTACTGTTTAACAAACTTTTATCGGCTTGATAAAAATCTGTTTCAACCGGATTTTGCTCTTCTGGAACATATTGAATTAAACTTATTGGGTCTAAATTAGAAAAATAAGTTTCAAGATAGGATAACGCCAAATCGCGGTTAGGAGAGGATGCGTTTACAACAAATACCGTAACATCACAACCTACAACAGGTTCATTTTCAGAAGATAATGAAAGCGGCAAGAAGCAGGCACCATCATAAGTTGATTCATTATCAGGTAGCACTTCAAGTCCAGGATAAGAAAGCAAGCACGTAGGCATTACTTCCTCCTGATACCATGCTGAGGGAAGTGGAATCGTCATGCTAGCCAGATAATCGACGGCAGGTAAAGTTTGTTCGAATTTTTGGAGTATGTCACGAAAGGTAGTCGTATTAACTGAGATTACTTTTTCGGAAGTATGTTCAAGCAAATAAGTTTCAATGATGAGCTGAAGTAATTCTCTTTTAAAGACTTCTGCATTTTCCGAACTCAACGAAAATCGCCATCCCTTTTCCAGAAGATCATCTCGTCGCGCAAAAGCTGAACATGCATCAAGCAGTTCATCTATCGTTGTCGGAACGGGCCCAATATTTGCTTCCTTCCAGGCCGTTGCGTTATATGTATACAATAATGGTGCGCTTATATTCCTAACAGGCAAGGCAAGTAGGTCTCCTTCAGGCGAAAAAATGGCTTCCTTTATAAATTCATACAGGTTCTCTGTTTTTTCCAATAGAATATTACTTTGGGAAAGGCTGTAGGCATAGCCTTTGGAAATAATGGCCTGATACGCTTTTGAAGAGGTTTGAAAAAGATAGACATCTGCTGCATTGGTGTTTGTAATAAGCTGCATGGCATAATCTGTTCCCAGTTCATCTATACGACATTTTATAGCAACATGAGGATAGGCATCAGTGAAAGCAGGATTGTCTTCCGTTCCTACACTCACTCCACCTGCAAACGTTAAAACTTTAGGCTGCATATCTTCATGAATTTGCGTTATCTTTATTCCTCCATTCTTCTGAAGCAATATATAATTATTGTTTAAAATGCATGAATAAGAAGCAGCCGTTTCTTTTTCTGGTAAAGAGGCAATAAGAAATGGTGGCTTTGCGGGGCTGCAAGCATAAATTATCCTTTTTTCTTGCAGATAAATAGAATCGTTTTGGGTATCATAGGTCATTAATTCTGGTTGAATATTTTCCAAGGCAAGCACTTGCTTACGTTGGCGTGTCTCGACATCATAACTGGTAATTTTGCAGCTACTGTCTATACCCTTATAATCATATTGGGCCATCAGTAGCCCTCCGTCTTTCCAAGAGGAAATCGCGTATACATTTTGGCTTTCGAACGCCTCCCAAGAGCTATCCTTAAGGGAGAAGAACAGAATATCCCTCAACACTGGGTCTATGCTTTCTGTTAAAAAAAATATGTGCTCCCGAGCCATGACAACGCCATAAATTTCCTTGAGTCTTCCATCAGGAGCTTTTAATTTAGGCATTTCAAGTATATGGCATTCGCTTATTCCAAATCGTCCATTCATCTCTTTCTTAAGTCGTTCCAGCTTGCCCTGTTTCAAATCAAGTAGATACAGGTATTCCCCTTCGCCAGTTAAGATGCCAGAGACATTTTCCAATAGACATTGGGCTTCATCGTCCAAACCATCCCAACTATACAATCGATCATCCGAAAGAAAAAACAGCGTACCGTTCAGCACAATACAACTGCTAGCACGACTTAAAGCGGTCTGGATATGGTCGCTCTGTATCGGGATGCTTTCAGCAAAAGTTGCAGTAGGAAGCACTGCCAAGAAAATGACAAGAATAATAACAGAACAAGTTTTCATACTCTACCTCCATACTCTATTTAACATGAATAACAATCTTTTCAGAAGTTGAAAAAATGGCTGGATAAGAGTTATCTATCGGTAGCCAAATGCCAAAAAGCTGATGATCGCCTTCCGTCAATCTCAGGTTCAGCTTTGTACGAAGGTAACTGTTTATATCTTGATTTAGAATAATGCTGTCCTTACCATTGAATTGCAACAGCTGTTCATCAAGGAAAAACATAGCACACATGGGACAGTCTGGCGCATATATTGCTACGTCAACCATAAACACACGACTTTCTGTATGATACATAATCTGCAGAGATGAGCCTATTTCTCCGGATTCTGGGATAAATGTTATCTCTTCAAGGCTTGGACTTTTGTCTGAAGAAAATTGCACATTTTGCATATCAAACTGAATGGCATTTGAAAAGTCAAAAAAGTTTTTTATGTCAAGAGGAATGGAAATTACATGTGAATATATGCTAATATTGTCATGCTCATTTAAAGGAATTCGATCAAGCAATCCTATCGAGATAATATGCAAAATGTTGGGAGCGTTACTGATAATATCTGTTAAATAGATTTTTAACGGTATATTCAATGTTTCATTGCCGCATATTTCAAAGGACGCTTGTTTCACATTTGCCATAGTTGAAGTAGAAAATGTTTGTGCCTTCCCGTTCAAAACACATAAGAGCATAAAGCGGTCGTTTTTCTCAGTTCCATTTTTGATTTGTAACTCTAATGGGTTTTCAAAAAATACGACTGGTACCTCAGGAGTTGGGAGATAATTTCCCTGGTTGTCATATATTTGCATATAATATGAGTAATTGATTTGTGTGTTAGCTTGTGCAGACAGGTTAACTAAAAAGATAAACGCCAAGAAAACAAGAAATCTACATAAGCGCCTCCACTTCATTGAAGTCACCCCTTATTGATATATGTAATGCAACTAGTGGGATGCAACTTACACTAAAATGATAAGGGCATCCCACCAGATATCTAATGGTCCGACATTGTTATTATTCAGTAAACATCGTAAAACAAAATAAGAGATTACCAAGTTTCTGATAAGTCGCCTGTCCAACCGCCGTAATTTGTAGTATTGACGGTGTGCGCAGTTACTCCTTTATACCCTTGACCGGTAGTTTTATCTGGCTTTACACTTGTGGTGGCCCAGTTGGTACCATTGCTTCTGCCGGTTGATGAGTTTGAGCCATTTCCCTGTGAATACGCATAGTATATTTTAGCATATACCCAGTTTGAGCTTTCGGAAACAGAACTTTTTGTTTTGCCCGTTACTTTATCTTGTCCTGCGGAAGTGCTGTTTGTAACGGACATCTCGCCACAACCTGTAGCTCTGCCCAATTCGCCACCACTAGTTTGGCCACTGGTCGATTTTGCAAGTGCTGTTGCTCCCAACAATGACATAATAAATATAAACAGGAGTACAAAGACAACTTTCTTTTGCATTTAAAATACCACCCTTCTGACATAGTCAACAGCGTGCCCGTTGCAAATATACTTCTTATTCTTTCCCATTCTCAATGAGCTTTTCGGGTACAGGTGCTTCGTAAGCTCCCCGGAAACTGGCTGCTCCTGCAGCTGACTGCGCGCAATTCAAGAACCAATTGGCGAGCATTTCGAGAATCGTAGACATTCCAATTTCCTCCTATTCTTCATGAACTTATTCCAAGGTCATTCAGAAACCACGGTAAGATTTCTGGATTCCCTTGGCGTTTCTGGGAAAAGCATATCACAACGCCATGCTGCAGTGAGCTTCATAGCGTGAATCGACAAAAAAACAATGCAGTTTGCATTTTCACAGACTATTTTGAGGTGTAATATTCTTCCTATAGGCAAGTATTTTACCTTCCTTATTGATGTAGAATGATATAGAGGGAGGGATCAGAATGAGTACAGGAACACGGATTGCGCAGTTGCGTGCTGAGCGACAATGGTCTCAAACGGCTCTCGCTCAAAAAGTAGGTATTAATGTCAAATCAGTTAAAGATTGGGAAAGTGATGTGTCTATCCCCGCTGCTGCAAGCATCAAAAAACTCTGTTTTTTGTTTCATACCACTTCAGATTACCTTTTGGAGATCGACGATAGACCTGTGGTAACATTGGATAGGCTTTCTGAAAGAGAAGCTATAAGAGCAAGGAAGCTTTTTCAGCTTTTTATCGACACGGCCCCAAATTACCAGGATTAAAATTCAATGTGCTTATGGATATTATTGTGGTGCTTTTGTTGACTTATACCTGCTACGCCACGAGAAATGGCACATAACGCTAAGCTCCAAAGATAAACCCGTCCCAGTCTGTGGCATGGCAGAAAAGTTATAAAAAGAAGCATGGCAGCTTGAATAAAGGTAATAATTCTAGAACGTTTTATAAAAAAGCTTGCATTGTTTTCTAAGTGTTGCTTATTTACATGCAAAACAAGCGGAAAATACAACAAAATACCGACAGACCCTGCTCCAATTACAATCAGACTCCATCGTGGAAGGTGCAGGTCAATCAAGAAAAAAGCGCATATTAAACCAAGGAGCATCGTAAAAAAGCATCGTATATGCGTATTAGCGTGAAACCCTCCACCGAGCGATTGATTCAAGTAAAACACGCCAACCAGAATTATGGTTTCCCAAGTATACTGTAGCAGGATACCCGTAACAATCAACCCTGCAGTACTAACTATTGTGTAAAGTACTGTTTCACAGCCGTATAAATAAACGTCATACAAAAAAGGATCTATTATTTCTTTTTTCACCAAGCATCTAATCATTCTTTCTGCAGCTTTCATAAGCATCTTATTCTCCTTTTTGCATAGGGTACGGAAGAACAACTTTTGCGTGGAAAATGTTACTTTCCACAGAAAAAGAGCATCTTCCCTCAGCTGTTTGTGCAATTTTCGTGATGTTTCGAATCCCGATAGCATGAGTGCCTGAAAGGCCCTCTTTTTCTTTGGAGGAAAGCCAGCCGTTCTTCTTTTTGTGAATCGTATTAGGGTCGCAGGAGTTAGTGCAGAAAATATAAAACATGTCCCAGCTGCGGGAAAACGTAAGATGGATCGGAACGATGCTTTTGAAATCCTTAATGCGCAGCGTGCCTTCAATAGCATTATCGAGAAGGTTTCCAACTATGGAGCAGAAATCCACTTCACTAACGGGCAGTTCCGTTAGAGGATAGGCCGTATAGGTAAAAGTCAGGCCATGCTTTCGCATGGTAAGTGATTTCGCTGTCAGCAAGGCATCCACCGCGATGCAACCGGTAAGAAAGATAGCCTGATCAGCTTGCTGCTCTTTGTATTCTTTTAGATAGGAAGCTGCCTTTTCATTTCCTCCCAGAGCGATCATTTCCTCTAAAACCTGACAATGTTGCTTGAAATCGTGTCTCTGGGTTTGCAGATCGGCATACATTCTTTTCAGCTCACACAGATGTTGCTGTGAGTGTGCCATCGTGCTGACTTCCAGCTTGTAATGATTCTCACGTTCCGCATCTTGGGCTATTTTATGAAACAAAAGGATTGAAAAAGCGATGCATAATAGCACACCAACATAGGCGATAAAAAAAGGAATGTTATTGATTTCTCCATAGGTTTTGACCAGCTCCATCTGAAGTGTATAGATAGCTTCTTCCACCACAAACAGGGTCATATTCATGGCTACCAAAAGAAGCAACGCTGGCCACGTGGGCGCCGATGCCCCTACCTTCATTCTGCTGACAGAGAAGAGAAATAGGGCAAGTACCACATTGGTTGCCAGAACAAAGACGATTCTACTAAAGGTATTCTTCATAATGACATGGTAACCTGTTTCGGGTATACACATGAAAATATGCAATGTTAGTGATGTTCCTGATGCAAAGATCAGCCCAAGCATCAAAGACCAAAAAACAGAGAGGTACCATTTTTCATCTGCCATTAGAAGCGCATAGACCAACGGTATGCCAAAGACAACCAAATCTGAAATCGGGAGTTTGGCAAAGATATATAATGAAAAGAAACCGGTCACAAGCATGACGAAAAGAACATCTGCATACCAGCAATGGCGAATGATATGTAGCCGGCTTTTGATAAACAGAAGCATCATGACCGCCTGAAAAAGATTTACTGCCAATTCAAATAGGTTCCACATGACCGTATCTACATCCTTCTTGATAATAGCTGTCGAATGCGGTGTTTAGTGTGTTTACATAGGGCCTGGATACGGGAAGCCGTTTTCCGTCTGATAGAAACAGTTCTGTTCGTTTCAAGCAACGGACATGCATCAGGTTTACAATATAGCTTCTATGGCAAGGGACGAATAGTTCTTGTGGAAGTTTTTGCGCAATGCTGGAGAAAGGGCAACGTAGCTGAATCGAAGAATCCTCTCCCTGTTTGGCGATCAGGGTGTAGGGTGAAAGCGCCTCCAAATAAAGAATCTCATCATACCGAAATGCAAGGCGTCTGCCACCGGAAGAAAGAATAAGGAATTCATTGCAGGCCAATGTGAATTGATTATAGGCAATGTCTAGGCAGGTCGCTATTTCTTCATAGCAGACTGGCTTGCTAAGGTAGCGGAGAGCACCAACGATGTAGCCGTCCCGGATATAAGCATCCGAATTTGTGATAAATACAATGGGAACGTGATTGTCTGTTGCACGAACCTGTTTGGCAAGCTCCATGCCGTCCATTTCAAACTTAAACTGTATATCGAGAAAGAGAAGATCAGGATTCATGCCTCTCGCCCATACTTCAAGGAATTCCTCCGATGAGGCAAAGGAACGAATCGTTATGTTCATATGGCCGCTTTCCCGCGACCAGCGAGTAATTTTTTCCGATATTGATTGCAAGTAAAATGGATCATCTTCACAAACAATAATGTTCACTTAAATTTCCTCCATTTGCCAAAGAAAAAGACGGTATTAATTATACGACAATCTTTAATTTATTATATCATATTTGGGGGTGAAAATCAGTGCCCTGCGACGCGAAACGACAAAATACCGTTGCAAACAACACATTTTAAAGGCATTTTGTGGTCAGCATATCCCTTCCTTGATGATGTTGGTAATATGACTTTGTTTCTTTCATACGAGTTCTTCGTTGCTGGTGTAGAGAAAATTTGAATGTTGGATGCTTGCTCTTAGGACTGTATTCTATTCGTTAAATCCAATGTTTCCTTAAACCAGCGAGCGCACACTGGTCAACAGACTTTTCGCATCATTCATAGCACCAAATGATGATTCGACCATTGTTCGCTTGGTAGATTTGGTCAAAGCTTCAGTAATCAGCGTTAATTGGCTTGCCATTCCACCAGTTTTTCCCTCCAATACTGTGGTTACTTCTCCGGATAAGGTTTCCAATGGAAGATAGCGTTTTTTTGTCGCCATTCCTCCTGTCCCAGACTGCGGTTGGTGTGGGGCGTTTCTTTTGCTTTGTTCAGAGCCTTGTCCCGCTTCGGGGATCAGCGCGGGAATCGGCGTACCGAATACCCTGCAAAGGTGATCTACTTCCAGACCAGTAAAATCCTGTTCACACATTTTGTCCATAATTATCCTCCTATTTGTTGCCCTAATTGAACAAAATCTGGGATTGAATAGCATCCAGAATATGCTATAATTGGTTTATAAAATAAGAGGGTAGCCAATGGGCATTAAAATCACCGGAATTGATACGCCATTTGGGGGATGTATCATGGGAATATGCTGAAACTTCAAAAAAGTATTCAAGAGCTTTTCTACTATCTTGAAACAAAACGTATTTTAACCATTCCAGTAGAGAAGCAAATAAAATCATGTTGCGTTCAATCAGCCATTGAAACGAAACGAGTAATTGCATTGGTTTTATCCAAATATGGATTTAATTCTGATACTATTTGTTGGTTGAGAGCAATGATAAATGCCCGTAATCTGTTCTTGGATAGTTTGAGCTTGGTTAAAAATAAAAGAAAATATCTTGCTTATCTGAAAAAATAGGCTTCGTACTATTCACCATCTTCAACCACAGGCCAATTTCTGCTTTGTTGAAAAACTGATCAGCAAGCAGGGCAGTCCTTATAAGGAACTGCAACAATCAGCCGGTTCTGCCTGACGCAAAACCGGCTGATTGCTGATTGGGGCATCCCCAAACCCCTGATAGGCACATTGTGCCTGCTACGCGCCTGTTAGCGCTTTTTGTCAGGCTTTCGACACGCTCTCTTCCCGTTCTATAAACCAGTACGGCTCGTCGTGGAACAGCACGGCGATGCTGCCCTCCACCTCGCACACATAGCGGATTCCCTGCCCGCCCGCCTTGCGCGACGCGGCCTGACGCACATACAAAATGCCTTCTATATATGTTGATTCATACTTTCCATCTTTTCTGCAGCTCTGCCAGTGAACCCCACTTGCGACGAAAAATCATAGTTAATTCCAGCCATTTGAAGACGGCGACATATACACACATGTATTCATGGCATATAAAACGAGCCATTTCATAAGACAAGGCCCATAATTCATAAGAATTACGAGCCTTGTAACCAATGAAAATCAAAGATGTCTCTTGCCGCAGCAACTGTATTGCTCAGTTATTTGACAGGCGTCCACGCGTTGGGGTCAGTCAGCGCCCACATTTTAGGTGCATCCTCAGTAAAGAATCCCACGCTGTCAAAGGTCACGCCCGCCACATTGTCGCCAACCAGAATTCCTTCCACCTGAATATCGTCACCCCAGCTGTAGAAGGAAAGGAAGAACTTGCTATGGTCGCTGTTGACATAGACATCTACGGGAACATCGCCTACATCCTTGGGGAACCAAGTCACCAGAACGGTTTGCTTTAAGGTGTATTCTTCGGGGATGGTTTCATACTTTTCCATCTTGAGCAGGTTGTGCTGGATGTACAGGTCAGCAGCTTCGGTCCAGGTAGTGGAGCTGGTGCCAACGGTTCCGGGGCCGAATCCATGCACGACGTTTCCGAAGATATGCAGCTCCGGATGCAGGCCAAGCCCCTGCGCCCACTGGAACATGGCGATGCTGCCCTCAAAGTTGTCCGCTTCGCCAACCGCGATAAACAGATGCGGAATATTGGGGTTTTCCGTCTCCAGCGCACGCGCGCTGTAGATCGGCATGGCAATCTGCATATCACTGTTTACGGCGTCAATTTCATCGCATACATAATCGGGATCAAACTGGTCAGGCGTAATATCGCCATAATACTTTTCAATGACGGTGCAGACATTTCCGCCGCCGCCGGAGAAACCCGCAGCACCGACCACATCCAGTCCGCCAAGTCCCCACGCCTCGCCATGGTATTTTACATAGCGAATGGCGCGCTGCAGGTCCATGGCGATTTCATCGGGGCTGTAGGGCGCCACGCGGCGATGAAGCAAAAAGCAGTTATACCCCAGTTCCACAAATACGGGGGCCACATCCTGAGCCTCCGTGCCGCGGAGATAATTGCCGCCGCCGGAGATGAGAATCAGATTGCCCTTGGCCTGACTGGGATCATCCATCAGATACGGGATGAGGAAGGGGCGGAAATCCGCATTGTCCTGAGACTCCGCGGTAAACTGGCTCTCCACATTCTCCGTGAGAACGGGCATGTCTTCGCCCCAGATCAGCAGAACTTCCTCGTCGTAGGGAATCAGCTGCACCAGCGCCTCGCGGGCCGCCTTGGCGTTGAGGATAACCTGCTGATCCTCCTCGGTCAAAGCCTCTGGGTCCATGCGGTCCAGATTGACGCACTTGTCGCGGTAAGCATCCCAGCCGGCTTCTTCATACATGGTGGTGAAATTTCGAATCATCTTGTAGTTATATAGTTCCGCCGCCCACAGTTCTTTAAAATAGTCGGGATCATCTTCCGCCAGGGTGACCGTCTGACAGGGAACATCGTTCAGCGGCGCGTTTTCCGCAATTGCGCAGCCGCATGCACATCCCCGGCAGGCTCAACAGCAGGGAAAGGAGCGGCAGCAGCAGGGCAAAGACCAGGATAAAGGAAAGCATGCTGATCTTTTTCATCTTTCAAATCTCCTTCATGAAAATCGTAGAGCAGATCCGCATACACAGGTAATGGCCATCTTCCGCATGCCGCGTTTCCGTCTCTTTCCTTTATCATAAAACATTCGTGCCGGAAACAAAAAGTAAAATGATGACCAAAATTGATAGAATCATGACCAGATGCATTGCAAAGCCGGCAATTTACCTCTTGCCGCGAGCGGTTTTACGGTAATTCAAGGGGGTTTCGTTCGTGAAACGTTTGAAGATTCGTGTAAAGTATGAATAATTGTCAAAACCGCACAAGACGGCAACGTCGGTTACGGAAATGCTGGTTTCTTCCAGATAGCGAACGGACAGGGCAATGCGTTGGGCCGTGATGTACTGCAAAATCGGACATCCCATCTCTTTTTTAAACAGCCGCATCACATATTGGGCATTCAAATGTAAAATCTCAGCCAGATCTGCAATCGCAATCGGCTCGGTCAGGTGTGCAGAAATATACGCAATAATGCTGGCGATATACGGGTTGTTGGATGATGCGGCAGATGCGCGAAAAGGCAGTGGATTATCAATGCGCTGCCGGGAAGCAGACCGCTCCCGCCGGGCAATCCGCTGGACGATCTCTTTAAGCGTTTCCTTCAGCTGGTCATAATCCACCGGTTTGAGAATATAATCGCAGCTTCCCAGCTGCATGAACGACCTGAGGTAAG
>ENA-OPCE01001796-OPCE01001796.1-human-gut-metagenome-genome-assembly--contig:-NODE-1796-length-12455-cov-2.747823_pt1 | contig 12455 bp, 6 predicted proteins | sample MGYA00241247_ERZ501474 | MGnify/ENA primary metagenome ERZ501474 (study PRJEB25962, sample SAMEA2042572) | human gut metagenome | biome: human gut; feature: human-associated habitat; material: faeces... | reverse complement strand
TATAATATTAGGAAAAAAGTCTTGTTATTTTATACTAAATCAATCCCATAAGCTTTGGTACTCCAAGTGACAGCTCTGGAATAAATGTAATAAGCATAAGTAATATAATTAAACCAATAAAATAAGGTATAAGCTTAGGTGTTACTTTCTCGATTGATACATTTTCAATACCACAGCCTACGAATAATACAGAACCAACAGGTGGTGTAATATTACCAAGACACATATTGAATATAAGCATTACACCAAACTGGATATCTGTCATTCCAAAGCTCTGTGCGATAGGAAGGAAGATAGGTGTAAATATAAGTATAGCTGGTGTAATATCCATAAACATACCAACAACCAGAAGTATAATATTCATTAATAAGAATATTACAACCTTATTAGTTGAAATACTTAATAATCCGTTACTTATGGCTGCTGGTATTCCAGAATAAGCCATAACGAATGACATAGCTGATGATGCTGATATAAGGAAAAGAATTACTCCTGACACCTTAGCTGATTTCTTAAGTATCTCTACAAATGTCTTAAAATTCATGCTCTTGTATATGATAGAAAGTATGAGGCAATACATAACTGCAATACCAGCACCTTCTGTTGCTGTAAATATACCTGATACAATACCACCAATAACAATTATTATAAGAAGTAATGATGGGATAGCATCAACAAATATCTTTAAAATACCTACTGACTTATCTCTTCCAACAGCCTTTATGCCTAACTTCTTAGCACCAATGAAGGCGACTATCATACATACAACACCCATCAATATTCCAGGTACATAGCCTGCCATAAACAATGTCGATATAGATACACCACCTGCAACTGTTGAATATACAATGAATGCCGATGTAGGTGGAATAAGAAGTCCTGTTGGTGCTGAGGCTATGTTAGCTGCTGCCGCATAAGCAGGATCATACTTCTGCTCTTTTTCAATGGGACTCATACATCCTCCAATTGCAGAAGCTGCTGCTACTGATGAACCAGATAATGCACCAAAGAGCATATTGGCAAGAATATTAGCCTGTGCAAGGTTTCCTGGAATCTTTCCTACGAATATCTGTGCAAAGTTAATAAGTCTCTTGGCTATACCACCATTATTCATAATATTACCTGCAAGGATGAATAATGGAACTGCTAAAAGCGAAAAGCTTTCAACACCCGAATTCATTTTCTGCATGGTTATGAATGTTATCTGATCCCATGACAGCGTTGACATGGCAGTTACAATTGACGAAGCAATAATACTTACTGAAATAGGAACACCTAAAAACAGAAGTACACCGAATACAACAAATAATATTACTGTAGTTACTGCAATACTCATATTTACCTCCTATTCTACCTTAACACCGGTTAAGTCTTCATATATATTAATAATCTGTGCAACTACTATAAAGATACCTGAAACAGGGGATACCGCATATACAAGTGTTCTTGGAATACCAAGAAGTGCTGAATACTCTGCCCTTGCTGACATTGCCAGCTTAAATCCACCAATTACAAACACGAACACTGCAAGTAAAAGAATAATTACATCTATAACCAGTAATAATATTTTTCGTTTATTACCTGTGAGCTTATCTTTAATAATAGTGAGTGACATATGGTCTCTTGTAAAGAAAGCATATGCAGCACCTATAAAGGCTGTCCACATAAGTGAGTATTTAACAAGTTCTTCTGTAAATGCTGCTGGTTTGCCAAGCACATATCTTGTAAACACCTGCCATAATACTAACGAAGTCATAAACACAAGCAGAACAACACTTGCTGCTGATAATATCTTATTCATAACATTTTTAACTTTAACAAGTATATTAATCATAGTTACTCTCCTTTCCTTATCTCATCTATTCTATCAAGTAAAGCTGCAACACCTGTATACTTATTTCTATACTCGGTAACAAGACCTGCTGTTGCATTTCTGAATGCTTCCTTATCTACATCATAAATAAATTCAACACCCATATCCTTTGCCTGTGCTACTGCCTCATCTATTGCCTTGTCCCACATAACCTTATGAGACTGTGTAGCATCCTTTGCACACTGCAGTATAATCTTCTGATCATCCGGCTCTATATTATTCCATACCTTTGAGCTCATAACCATAACATCAGGTATCATGGCATGCTCATCAACCGAATACACCTTACATATCTCACCATGCTTACCTGTTGTAAGCGCTGTTTCATTGTTCTCTGTTCCATCTATAATACCTGTTGAAAGGGATGTATATATGTCGCCATAGGACATTGCTACCGGTGTTCCACCAAGTGCTGTAAGCATATCCGTCTGTGACTTCATATCCTGGACACGTATCTTTATTCCTTTAAGATCCTCTGGCTTACGTATAGGCTTATCTTTTGTGTAGAATGAACGGGAGCCTGATGTAAAGTATGTTAAGGTTACGAATCCATCATCTTCTGATGACAGGAAGAAATCCTGCATTTTATCAGAATCCATTATTTTATAAAACTCTTCAATATTACTAAATATATAAGGAAGACCAAATGTATTATAAGCATCATTATATGTTGCAAGACCTGGTGCTGATACTTTTGTCATAGCAATAACACCTGCCTGAAGCTGCTCAAGATTCTCTGTCTCTGAACCAAGCTGTCCATTAGGGAATATCTTGATTATTATTCTTCCGTTAGTCTTCTGCTTAACCTCTTCTGCGAACTGCAGCATAGCTATATGTACTGTATGGCTTTCTGACAAACCATGTGCCAGCGTTAATACCATAGGATTTTCTGCGGTAGCTTCCTTACTGCTTGATGCGCTATTTGTTCCACAGCCTGTCAGCCCAAATGAACATATAAGTGTAACTGTAAGCAAAACAGCAATATATTTTTTCATTTTTTTCAACATATTATACCTCATTTCTGTGCACTCATTTTTTATATGTCAGCTCCAGGTCATGTGCACAATAACCTGAAGCTGTGCATTGCACTATTTCTCTTGCTCGTAACAGCCTGCTTTTGCCTGATGCTATTACATTCCAATCATATCAAAGACTTCAAATGATATAAGCACCTGATGGTTTTTCTTTGGATTAGGATACTTTACCTGCACTGATTTCTTAGTCTGGCTGTAATACCATCCAATATCACTCTCCTCATATTTTCTTCTATGAAGGAAATGTGGCACTTCCTTTCCATCAAGCTGTACATAGAATGGTGCTTTCTCCCTATGTATCACATCAAGTTCCATTGTTTCTGCTGTGTTCTCATAACTGCCTTCATATTCAAAATCGATATATGTCTTTGCACCAGCTTTAACACTAATATCAGTTTTTAAGTAGCTGCCATTCTTATAATCATTAGTTTTTCCATCATCATCATATATAGTGAATGAAGAATCTACATCAGGTGCCATTATTATATGAAGTGAATCAACCTTATCATTCATAAGATTGTTAAGCTCATTACCAGCCATCGGAATAATAGCCCCACTCTTTATAAACATTGGAATTGAACTTATATCCACAGGTACTTTTATAGTCTGGCCGCCTTCATATTCGTTTCTGGTATAATAATCATAAAAACGTATATTTTTATCTCCTGTATCAGGTAAATATACCTCTCTTATCTCTGCACCCTTTTCTACAACATTTGCTACAAGTAATGAATCGCCCCACATAAAATCCACGCCTTCATTATATGTATTACTATCGTTCTGGAATACCATAAACATTGGCTGCATAATAGGAAGCCCTGTCTTATGTGCTCTGTATTCAAGCGAATAAAGATAAGGAGACATAGAATATCTGAGTTTAATTGCAGTTCTTATATAATCCTTCATGCCACTATACATCCATGGCTCCGTAACTGTATTATCAGTATTTACTGAATGTATTGAAAATCTTGGCATGAACACACCATTCTGCACCCATCTTACAAAAAGTTCAGGCTCTGGTGACTCTCCATAGAATCCACCTACATCACAGCCGTGATTTGCAACGCCAGAAAGTCCCATGCCAAGTATAGTTGCTATGTTATACTTTAATGCATCCCAGCATGTAAGATTATCGCCTGCCCACACCTGTGCATATCTTTGTATACCTGCGTGTCCCGAACGGCATACTGAAAATGGTCTTATATTCTCATTATATTCCGTTACTGCCTCATTAGAGAGCTGGCACATGATATTACTCATTACCGGTTTTAGCTCACCAATAGTACTTCCTTTACCTTCAAAATACACTCTTGCATCCTTATCAACCATAGAATCATATTCACAGTTATCATTCCATACTGATTCGCAGCCATACTTTATAAGTCCCTCTTTCAGGTATTCTTTCCAGTATTCTCTTGTCTGCTCTTTGGTGAAATCTACAAATATTCCAGTTCCACCCCACCATGTACCCTTACCGGGTTCATCCTTTATGCTGTCATATACAAACATATCCTTTTTCTTCATATCCTCCAGATACGGATGAACCAGGAGCATTCCAGGTTTGACATTTGGTGAAACAACTATGCCTTTTTCCTTCATTTTAGCAAACCATTCTTCTGGATTCTTGAATCTTTTATAATTCCAGGTAAAGCTGCATCTTTTAATCCCCTGCTCTGTCTCTACTGCACAATATCCTGATGAAAGCTGGAAGCCGTCTACAGGAATTCCTTCTTCTCTGGTAGTATCTATGAATTCCAGTATTGCATCATCACAATCCTTAGGAAGCTCTGGATAATACATTGAAGAACCAAGATATCCAAGTGCTGCCTTTGGAAGAAGTATTGACTTGCCTGTAAGATCTGTATATCTGCTTATTACCTCTCCTATTGAAGGTCCTGCTATAAGAAAGAGATCTATATCTCCGGCATCTGATCTGAAACTCGAGTAACGATGCCAGTAATTTCTCTTTTCACGTCCCATATTAAAGTCACATTCTGCTGTTGTATGATAGAAATATCCAACTGCCTTATGGGTTGAGCCTGAAAGCTTTATATAAAATGGGATATGCTTATACAACGAATCTGTTTCCTTAGGATTGTAGCCCATTGCATCACCAGGAGCCATATTCATATACTTTTCAGCCTTATTAATATCTCCCCCTTTCTCGCCAAAGCCATAAAAGTAGTCATCCGCTTCTATCTGGCTTGTATGTATCCGCCTTTTATTTGAATCCTCTCTATATGCAAGATCTGTAATATCTGCATGTAATAATGTTCCATCTTTATCATATACACATATACGGAATGGACTCTTTTCAATTTCTATACGAAGCTTACTTCCGCAAATAACTGCCTTGTCAGTTCCATCCACAAGCTCTGAGTATGCCACTTCAACTCTTTTTCTATAGCCCTTTAAAAACTCATCTGTTCTTGAGTCCCATGCTGTCATAGCAAGACTATAGGAAGCTTCATCCCAGTCTCCATCAAAGCCGGCTCTTATTCTGATTATTTCATCTGTGAGAAACCATATTCTTATTTCTACTGAATCTGTAATAACCGAATAATAGTTAGTGTTATAGGTTACATTTCCTGCCTTATAACATATTCTCATATTATTTTTTATCTCCTTTCAGTAATCTGATAATCTCTTGTTTATGTTTTGTTTATAATTAATTTATACAACTATTCAATAATTAAAACTATACAGATATTGACAGGATAAATTGGTTTTTTTACATTTCTTGCACTTTCAAATTTTTCGTTGTATACTACTTATAATATATTAAATATAACTATACAGTTGTGAAATGTATAAATATTGCTTTATATAAACAATTATTGCATAGTTAATATATCTGGGAATATGTTAAGAGCAGCTTTAGAACAGCTCTTAATAAGCATAGAATTGGAGAAGAGTATTATGATAGATGTAGCACAGAACCTTATGTCACTTGGTGAATCCATAGCTGCAGCACATACGGCCAGCGTCAACGATAATATGATACGTTCGCACTATCACGATTATTATGAATTGTATTTTTTAGATAATGGTGAAAGATATCACTATATAGACGATAAATTGTATAAAACCGAGGCTGGTGATTGTATTATATTCCCACCTCAGACTATGCATCGTTCCTACAGTGAACAAGGATGCACATTTTCAAGGATTGTACTTTATTTCAGACCGGACATAATTTCATCAGATGCCCTGAGGCAGAAGCTTGCAAACTCATACTGTGTATACAAGTCTGATACGGAATCATTAAAAATGTTAAGAAGGCTTATGTACTATTTTCTTGAAGCCCAAAACTCAGCCTCAGCATACAAGCAGGAACAGATGGAAGCACTTGTGAATCTTATAATTATTATAGTTCTTGAAATGAAAGAGAGCACCATTGGTATTGAAAGACATAATAGAACAACGCAGATTATTAACTATATCAACAACAACTACGAACATGACATATCACTTGATGTTCTTGCAGATATGTTTCATATAAGTACTTACTATCTTTGTCGTGAATTTAAGAAAAATACTAACCGTACTGTTGTTGACTATATAAAACACACGCGCATAATGAACGCAGAACGTTTATTCAAGGAAACTGATAAAAATGTCACCGAGGTTGCAACGCTGACCGGATTTTCCAACCTCACACACTTCAACCGCGTTTTTAAAGAAATAGCCGGAGTTAATCCTTCACAGTACAAGAAGTTACATACAAAGAATTAATTACTCCTGATTAAAAAGCCTGTCATATGACTGTTCGAAATCATCTAGTAATTTATTTATTTTTTCCCGGTCATATAAACCTTGTACCTTCCAAAACATAAGTATGCTGTTGAATTCCTCTTCCCTTTTATCTATAAATCCAATACACATTGGATACATTAGTTTTATATTTACAATTATTGCACTTCAATTCATCCACCCTTTGCTTCCTCCTCGTAAATAAATATTCCATCAAAAAGCCTGTAAAACATTATAACACAAAATTTTTGTCTTATACAAAAAGCTGGAACTCAGATTCTATAAATGAATCAGAATTCCAGCAATTTATTATTTTACTCCATTTTAAATTTTATCTGTAAACTTATTTTTCTTACCAAATACTATTACTCCTGCTCCTCCTATTACAAACATAAGAAGCCATGCTAATGTACGTTTGTCATCTCCCGTACCAGGAGTCTGTTCTTTTACTGCTTCTGCCTTAGCTTCTTTATCCGTATCGGTCGCAGGTGTTATATCGGCTGGGGGTGTTGTATCAGCCGGTGGTGTTATATCTTCCGGTGGTGTTACATCTGCCGGTGGTGTTATATCTGCCGGTGGTGTTGTATCTTTAAGCTTTGCAATAACAGTCTGTGATTTTTCAATTTCAACAAGCCCATCCTGCCTGATGTAATATCTGTCACAAGCATTACAATACCAGTATTCAATATTTCCTTCATCTGTCATAGTAGCTTCCTTTGCCGCTACTAAATGCAAGTCTTCATGTATACTCATATTGTAAGTGCCATATTCTTCACCACATATTGTACACAACGCTTTTTTCACACAAGTTGCATTTCCTCCTGTATGTTCACACTGATAATTACAAACTTTGCACACACCATTTTCCCAATCATGTGCTTCACTTACTGATACTTCCTTATCGCAGCAGTCATATTTTTTCTGATGTGTTTCTGCTGTCTGTTCCCATACTTCATTGCCGTTATGATTTGCAGGGTTTAATGTGCCGTATTCTGCATTACATTCTGTGCAGACGGCTCTCTTTTTACATGTTGCCTCTCCTCCCGCACAGTTTGCTGTTTCTACTTTTGTACATCCTGCAGTTATACATTTGCGGGTATGCGTACCATTACCATTTGACTTCCACTCATCATATGTATGTTCTGCCTCTGCTGCTGTAACAACCTCACCACATTCACATATTACAGGCGTTGTACAATCGCCATCATCTGTACCGCTATGTTTTGTTTTTGTTGTTGTTACCGTACAGCCGTCATTCTCGCACACCTTCCAATGATTAATATCGTCTTTTGTCCAGGTGGCACTAAACCTATGGCTTGTCTGTGCCGGAAATGTTTGCTGGCAGACAGAGCAGGTCGATTCCTTTGTGCAGTCGCTGTTATTTATTGTGTGGTCTGCATTTACTGTAATAGACAGATAAATGCTATATCCTTCACTATCTGTCAATGCTATTGTCTGTGTGCTATCTGCCGCAGATACAGTATAAGCACCGTCAGCGTCAGGTGTAAGTATTTTATTTCCTGCCATTACCTGTGTATAATCAGGAGAAGTCACTTTAAACTTTGCGTTCTTACAGTACACTCCATTATTTTTAATTCCGTCTACTACTGTATCTGGATTTATCGCTTCATAATAATATGTAACTGTCTGTGTATCTGATGTATACACACCCCTTTTATTGCCTGTTTGACTTAAAAAAGCATATCCTGATGGAATCTTAATATTATCAGGCACCGCATAATTCGTTCCAGGTGTACCCTGAAGTGTAATCGATTCACGTAACTTCTGCCCACTATCTTTTATCACATAATTAACAATTACTTTTCCTTTGTCTGAGGTTACAGCCACATTCTCAAAGCTATTCCTATCTACAAGAAGCATTGTAGTATATGCAGGAACATTTACAACTGAGCCAGACACTTCACCAAGCGATGTAACTCCTGCACTTTCGCCGTTAGCAATAACAACCCAGTCTGTGGCAGCTCTTGTCTGAACCGGAATTGTGATTTCTTTTGCCACATCTGAATCATTATTTAATACTGCCATAGTGTCCCATTCATCAGCTCTGGTACCTGTAAGCACATAAGCTTCCGAATCTGTTATTTCCTGACTATTCGCAAGCGGTGAAAATGCTTTTCGTATCTGCATAAGTCCTCTGTAATATGAGACTACATCTGCGTAATCTGCCGAATCCTTCCATTCAAGGCAACTGCTGCCTGTTTCTTTAACGCTGTTACACATTTCCTCTCCGCCATCCATAAACAATGTTCCCGGCGTGGCATATTTCATTGCTGCTTTCTGCTTATAGATTTTTACGGCTTTTTCATTTCTATCGCCATAAGTACCACCTGTTGTACTAATAATTACATCATAAACTGAAGTCTTATTCTGCCTTTCTTCTTTGGTATAATTATCTCCCCAGATAACCAGATTTTCATCTTCCTCTGCCAATGATTTCTTTATATCATCCAGCCATTTATTTACTTGAGATGTACCTCTGTACTTCATATTTACACAGTCAATCAAATCCAGCGAAAATCCATCCACATGATATTCCTCTGCCCAGTATTTCATGGAATTAACCATATAAATACGGTACATCTTGCGCTCTGTGGCAAACTCATTGCCATATCCAGTATTTGTTGTATACCTGCCTCCAGAATTATTTATTCTGTAAAAAAAGCCCGGAACTGACTTTTCAAGGGAATTTTCCTCTGAAGCATGCGTATAAGGCATCTCCATCACAACAGAAAATCCTGCACTATGAAGTGCCTGAATCATCTCTTTACATTCTTTTATTACAGTCTTGCAGTCCGACGGATTGGAAGCATAACTTGTCTCAGGTGCATTATAATTTAAAATCTCATATTCACTATCAGCCTCATAATCCGCAAACGGTGCAAGCTGTACTGTCGTAACACCGAGCTCTTTCAAATAATCGATACCTGATACAAGCTCTCCCGCACTATTTACTTTTGCACCATTTTGCATAAATGCACTATACTTTCCACCAGCCGTCATACCCGATTCAGCATCTGATGAAAAATCCTTGACACTTATCCTGTAAACAGTATTGGCTTTTGTTGAATCAACATATACGTGCCTGTCGTTATCCCAACCTTCAGGTGATATTGTAGAAGTGTCTGTAATATATGAATACTTTCCATCTTCACTGACAGCAACCGAATATGGATCCTGAATATTATATGTTTGTGTTTGATCGCTGTCCTTATGATAAGCATCTGTCGTGGTTATCGTATAATCATAATAATAGTCACCCCAATCACCTATAAGTTTTATAGTCCATATACCATTCCATTCTTTACTGCTAGACACCTTCTCTAATGTATAAGATCCTATCTTACAGGCATTACTAGCATTACCTGCACCTGCTTCATAAATATTAACTTTTACACCTGTTGCCGCAGGGGCCCATATATTAAATTCTGTTGCATCCTTTGTATATGTCACTCCAAGCTGACTACCCTTACGCGTATCCCCCCAGTTATCAACATATGTTCCATCATAGGCATATTCTTCATCCATAACTGCTGCCGCCTGGCTATATGAGCTCTCAACAATCGTAGGTATCATTTTGCTGTTATCTGCTGAAAAACCAGTCACAGCACTGCTTGAAAATACCATTCCGATAGATAATACTACCGCAGCAAGCTTTTTTAAGTTTGAATACCTCATAAACTCTTCCTCCTTTTATCGCACTTCTTGTATTTTTGACAACATTTTTACAATATTTTTAACATTATAAAACACTATAATAATTGATTCGTAAAACAATTTGTAAAACGATTCGTAAAACGATTATAAAAATACGTTGTATCTTACTTACATGATATTATACAATAAAAGGCATTTAAAAAAATGCCATCTGCGTGAAATGACATTTTTTCGACACGAACGATATAGAATTATAACTTTCTTTTGATTAGATACATTAGACAAAGATTCAAGACAAAACATACTAAGCTCCTTACAACAGGTAAATTCACCAGCGGTAAGGAGGTTGGACGTGCCTCCCTTTATAAAAATTATCAAACAAAAGAAGACGTTCTGCGTCAGTGGGCAGAACGTCTTAATAACGAACTTAATGATATCCGAAGAAATGATGATCCTTCCTTATCGGTTCTTTATGGTATATGACATAAAACGCAATCACACAGATAAAAACTGATAACAACGAACCGGCTGCTGTTGCAAGTCCCATCGGAAACAATGTTGTCTTAAATATACCTGATGTCAGATAAACTCCCGGAATACGAACCAGTACAATCGCCAGAATGTTATGTAAGAATGACAATCCGGATTTTCCACAAGCACAGAAATAACCGCTGAAGCTAAAATGAATACCTGCAAAAATGCAGTCAAAAATATAGCCTCGCAAATACTGACTGCCAAGCCTTATCACATCTGCTCCATCTGATGTATTTCCATCGGTAAATAAAGCTACGATTGATCCGGCGGTAAATTGAATTGTAATAGTTGCCAATATTCCGAATCCAACTGCAATCAACACAGCATACCTCAGTGTTGCAATTGCTCTTTCTGGTTTATTTGCTCCGATATTCTGTGCCCCAAGAGCTGAAACAGTTGATAACATAGAAGACGGAACCAGAAACAGAAAGCTTATAATTTTCTCTACAATGCCAACGGCAGCTGCATCGTTTAATCCTCTCTGGTTTGCAATAATCGTTATCACAATAAAAGCAACCTGAATCAGGCCATCCTGCACAGCAATTGGAATACCGATATATAATATTTTCCCCATTACCTCACGATAAGGTTTGAAATCTTTCTTACTTAGCACAACACTTTTTCTTTTTATAATAACAATCACTGATACCAACACACTGATTGCCTGTGAAATAGTCGTTCCAAGTGCAGCACCCGCAGGACCAAGTTTAAGTGCTCCCATAAAAAGATAATCCAATACAATATTTGCAATACATGCCACGGCTATAAAATACATCGGACTTTTACTGTCTCCCATACCTCTGAAAATGGCGCTGATGATGTTATACGCCGTGATAAATGGAATACCAATAAAACAGATTGTCAGATATGTGACCGTACCATTTACAGCCTCCGCAGGGGTAGACATTACTGATACAATGGGGTGTACCAGCATAAGCAGCAATGCCATTCCAACGATAGCAACTCCCATAAATAAAACTATGGTATTACCAACTGCCTTAGATGCCTGTTTTTTATTATCAGCTCCAATTGCCTGTGCAATACTTACTGTTGTTCCCATCGCAAGACCTACAATCATAACAGTAATCATATGCATGATCTGCGAACCGACAGATACCGCAGTTGTGCTTGCTACACCATCATATTGCCCAATAATAAACAAATCTGCCATTCCATAGAGTGTCTGCAAAAAATAGGAAAGCAGATATGGAAGGGAAAACAAAATTACATTTTTGAATACACTTCCAGTTGTAAGATTTTTTTCCATAGCATTTTCCTCTTTCTTATCTGATATGAGCATATCATAAACTCTATATCGGTTGTAGAGTCAATAAACATTTGCAAATTTTATAATTTAATTCTGTATGCAAAGTAGATTGCGATAGTTGTACGCATTATTTCCACAACAATGCTGATTTTCTGTATTTTTCTAGCATTACCTATTGTCCTCCTGTTTTTACAGATATATCACATCATATAATTATCACTTCTAGTTATTTACTGCATTCCATAATTATCTTCTCACACCTGGCATATCCAAGCTGTGAACTGTTCAGGCACAACGTATAATTACTGGCTTTTCCCCA
>ENA-OPCE01001789-OPCE01001789.1-human-gut-metagenome-genome-assembly--contig:-NODE-1789-length-12508-cov-2.574159_pt1 | contig 12508 bp, 10 predicted proteins | sample MGYA00241247_ERZ501474 | MGnify/ENA primary metagenome ERZ501474 (study PRJEB25962, sample SAMEA2042572) | human gut metagenome | biome: human gut; feature: human-associated habitat; material: faeces... | reverse complement strand
TGGTTCCAAAACAGGAGATTGACGGTGAAATGGGAGATTCTCATGTGGGATTGCAGGCCCGCTTGATGAGCCAGGCACTTCGTAAATTGACAAGTGTAATTAACAAATCAAACTGTACCGTTATCTTTATCAACCAGCTTCGTGAGAAGATTGGTGTCATGTTTGGTAATCCGGAGACGACAACCGGTGGTCGTGCACTGAAGTTTTATGCTTCTGTTCGTCTGGACGTAAGAAGAATCGAGACATTATCCCAGGGCGGAGAAAAAGTCGGAAACCGTGTTCGCGTAAAAGTAGTAAAGAATAAGGTGGCACCGCCATTCCAGGAAGCAGAATTTGATATCATGTTTGGTAAAGGAATTTCGCGCGAGGGAGACTTACTTGACTTGGCAGCGAAGAATGACATTATTATTAAAAGCGGAGCGTGGTATTCCTATCATGGAGAGAAGATCGGACAGGGCCGTGAGAATGCGAAGAAGTATTTGACGGAACATCCGGATGTCTTTGCTGAAGTTGATACAGCAGTCCGTGCGAAGTGTCTGCCGAATGCATCAGAGGAAGAAGAAACAGTAGAGGAAGAAAAAAAAGCACCGGCAAAGAAGACAGCAAAAAAGGATGAGTAATCGATGAATCAGAACGAGCCGATGGACAAAGCGGCAAAAGAGCCGGAAGAAGTAAGAAAGGCAAAAGAAAAGGCGATGCGTCTGCTTTTGCAGCAGGACAGGACGGAGAAGGAATTAAGAGACCGTTTGTACCGTGCCGGCTTTTCTGAAACGGCATCCGAAGCAGCGATGCAGTACGTATCTGGGTTTGGTTATCTGGATGACAGGCGCTATGCAGAAAATTACATTTCTTTTCATAAAGGAAGAAGAAGCCGCAAGGAGATTTCGTTTAAATTAAAAAACAAAGGAGTTCCACCCGAAATACTTTCCATGGTGATGGAAGGATACGAGACAGAAGACGAATCCGCTGCCATTGAGCACTTGATTCAAAAAAAGATAAAAGGACAGAGATTGTCCGATATGGAGTATACACAGTTGAATAAAATAACCGCTTATTTGGCGAGGAAAGGTTTTTCCTTTCCCGTCATTTCGCGGGTAATGAGAGAAATGAAAGAAAGAGAAAGCAGCTAAAATGACGGGTGCAAAGCACTTCGGTAAGTTTTGGTTGCTTTTTTAACCTCCTTTGTGTATAATGTAGTACATATGAGATTTTGGGTGAACTATGCCCATTTTAATTGTTGTGCCATAAAGGCAGATTGGAGTTTGACATGAAGTACTTTGGAACGGATGGATTTCGCGGAGAAGCCAATGTGACTTTGAATGTGGAACATGCATACAAAGTTGGCCGCTTTTTGGGAAATTATTTTCAGAAAGAAGACCATAAGGTACGTGTGGTAATCGGAAAAGATACCAGACGAAGCAGCTATATGTTTGAGTATGCCCTTGTTGCAGGACTTACCGCTTCCGGAGCAGATGCTTATCTTCTGCATGTAACCACTACTCCAAGTGTATCCTTTGCGGTTCGTACTGAGGATTTTGACTGCGGTATTATGATTTCCGCAAGCCATAACCCATTCTATGATAATGGAATCAAGCTTTTGAACGGAAACGGACAGAAGATCGAGGCTGAGATCGAGGAGCGTATTGAGGCTTACATCGATGGCGAGATCGAGGAGCTTCCTCTTGCACGCAAAGAAGATATTGGACGTACTGTTGATTTTGCTTCCGGACGAAACCGCTATATCGGATACCTGATCTCCATTCCAAGCCGTGATTTCAAAAATGTAAAAGTCGGACTTGACTGTGCCAACGGAAGCTCATCCGCAATTGCAAAAAGTGTTTTCGAGGCACTTCAGGCGAAAACTTATGTGATCAACAATCAGCCGGATGGAACTAACATCAATACAAACTGCGGTTCCACCCATATTGAAGTCCTTCAGAAATATGTGGTAGACAATGGCCTGGACATTGGATTTGCCTATGATGGAGATGCTGACCGTTGTATCGCAGTTGATCATCGTGGAAATATCATCGATGGTGACAAGATTATGTATGTTTGCGGTAAATATCTGAAAGAGCAGGGGAAACTGAATGGAAATACTGTTGTTACCACAGTAATGTCCAATATGGGACTTTACAAAGCTCTGGAGCGTGAAGGAATGCGTTATGAGCAGACTGCCGTTGGTGACAAATACGTTGCCGAGAATATGATGGCAAATAACTACAGCATTGGTGGAGAACAGTCCGGACATATTATTTTCAGCCGTTATGCAGCTACAGGTGATGGTATCCTTACTTCTCTTATGGTCATGGAAGCATGTGTAGATAAGAAGTCTACCTTATGTGATCTTGCCAAAGAGATGAAGGTTTATCCTCAGGTTCTTCGAAATGTACGTGTAGCAGATAAGAAGACTGCGCGTGAGAACCCGAAGGTGGTTGAAGCAGTCGAAGCAGCAGGAAAGGCACTTGGCGATTCCGGACGTATTCTGGTCCGCGAGAGTGGTACAGAGCCGCTGATCCGTGTTATGGTGGAGGCCGAGACAGATGAGCTCTGCCATCAGTATGTAGACAGTGTTGTGGAAGTAATGGAAGCCGAAGGACTGATCGTTGGTTGAGAATGAAAATCAGAAAAACAGCATTAATATTGACAGCGGTCATGGGGCTTTCCCTTCTGGCTGGCTGTGATAATGAAAAACAGCAGATTTTTAAGGAAGCAGAGAAAGATCTGGAGCAGGGCAGCTATGAGTATGCGCTGGATGAATTTACTACTTCTGTGAATAATGGTGTGAAGCCTGCAGTGTCTTACCGCGGGATTGGAATCTGTCAGCTGCGTCTGGGAAATTATGATGATGCCATTACTGCTTTTACCAGTGCTCTTGGCGAGGAGAAAGTAAGTAAAAGTATGGCCCGGGACCTGTATCTGTATCGCGCTACAGCACGTTTGCAGGCTGGGTATCTGGATGATGCCATGGCAGACTGTCAGGTGCTTGCCCAGAATTATGAGATGGATGCAGATGCCTGGTTTCTTACTGGAAAGGTTGCCCTGGAAATGGATGGCTATGATGAAGCTGCCTCTGATTTTGAGCAGGCATATGGGGAAGATTCCAGCTATGACCGGGCCATCCAGATCTACGAGACGTACCTGGATAAGGACATGGAAGCGGATGGAACCAGGTATCTGGAGGCTGTTTTGTCCACAGAGGCAAAGGGAGCAGAGGATCTCTGCAGCCGGGGAAGAATCTATTACTATATGGGAGATTATACCAATGCCCAGAAGGAGCTGACAGATGCTTCCAATCAGGGAAGTACAGAGGCACTTCTGGTTCTTGGAATGGTCTATGGCGCTCAGTCAGATTACGCAAATGCCCGGGCAATGTACCAGCAGTACATCAATCAGAAGCTGGATGATACGTCCGGGGATCAGACACAGACTGCCGCACAGGGATACAATGGACTGGCAGTGTGCGATATGGCAGAAGGAAATTATGATTCTGCTTTGGAAAATATCAGCAGCGGAATTTCCATTGCTTCCGATGATGAAATGCAGAGCTTGTTATTTAATGAAATTGTAGCTTATGAGAAAAAACTGGATTTTTCCACAGCGCAGGAGAAAGCTGTATCTTATGTCGGAATGTATCCGGAGGATGAAGAAGCTGCGAAAGAGCTTGATTTCCTGAAATCCAGGACTGGAAGTAATGAATAGGAAACAGAGTAAGCTTCTGAAGTTATTTTTATAATTATAAAAAGGATTTGAAATCTGAGGCAATATTGAATGCCGGATTTCAAATCCTTTTTTGGTAATATACTCAGATCTTTTTTACATAAAGGCGGTTGCCACGATACATGGGGCGGCCGTTCACGCCACTGAGATCGTAGGACATTGCAAAGTAGGAATCCACGCTGCTTACAAGCGCCCAGTCAGGATCATAGACCTTTCCACCAATTTCAGCCCAGCCGTGACCGCCGGAGCAGATTACATAAACTTTTTTCATTCCTACAGCGTTTGCAAGGTAGGCGAAAGCTGCTGCATAGGAAACACAGTCACCTCGTCCGCCGCGGAAAAACATATCTTCGGCGAAATCCTTTTCCCAGTCCTGTGTATTTCTGAATTCACGCCAGCAATAGTAGGTGTACTGCTTCTTGACGTAATCAAAGCTGGCACGAAGGCGCTGCATTTTGTTCATTCCTGGTCTGCTGATCTTTTCTACGATATTGTTCGCTTCTGTCATTAGCTTCAGCTTGCGCAGGTTAGAACCGGATTTGCTGGCACGTCCGGAAGCATCAAGAGCGATACCATTTATAGTGGTGGAGGTCAGCATGTATGCGCCGGTGGTTCCTGTGCTGATACGGAAAAAGTAGTAATTATTTTTGATTTTTTTCCAGCCGTAGCGCTGAATTCCATTTTTGTCAAAAAAGTAATAGCGGGATCCGATTTTGACTTTGCCTTTGACTTTCTTGCCGCGAGCATTGTAATAGTAGTGGCGGCCTTTGCTGGTCTTCCAGGTACCAGAAGAGGAATTGGAAGCCTGTCCCTTACCGGAATGGGGCTTCTTATTGGTGACAGTGGAAGAAGATTTCGCAGTTTGGGAAACTGATGTCCGGGCAGCTGCCTGGGTGGGAAGAGTACCTGTCAGGAGCGTACAGGACAGACAAAGGCATGCTGCAAGAGTTTTGAGATTTTTCTTTTTCATAGGTTCCTCCTTTTTGGGTCTTTTACTATTATTATATACTATATGAGATCTGAACTGTAGTTGTTGTTTTCAGATTTGAAATATGTTACTGTTCACTCCGTTCACAGTAACGCGCTTCGCGATGCACAGAAATCATGCATTCGCATGATTTCGCGCCGCAATTCTCGGGTTTTCTGTGAACTTTGTTCACAAAAAACGCCTCGCGGAACGTTACCAGTGAACAGTAACTGAAATATACCTCTCCCAAAAGGAATGGGTTTGTGTTATACTCTAACAGATGATTTTCAGATAGAAAAGTAACTGAAAGTTAGTTTATGGATGATCCGGAAGGAGGATTTATGGAATATATTGAAGAAATACAGGAGCAGGTGATTCTGGTTGGCGTTCAGCTGGACGAGAACGACAATGTGAAAGAATCTCTGGATGAACTGGAGGAGCTTGCAGATACTGCCGGAGCCCAGACAGTGGGAAAAATTATCCAGAACCGTGAGACTGTACATCCTGGAACTTATATTGGAAAAGGAAAGATCGAGGAGGTACGTGCTCTTATGCTGGCCACGGATGCTACAGGAATCATCTGTGACGATGAACTTTCCCCGGCACAGATGAACAATCTGGAGCATGAGCTGGAATGTAAGGTAATGGACAGAACTCTTCTGATCCTTGACATTTTTGCAAAACATGCCACTACCAGCGAGGGAAAGATTCAGGTTGAGCTTGCACAGCTCCGTTACAGAGCATCCAGACTGGTAGGACTAGGTGCATCCTTGTCCAGACTTGGAGGAGGAATTGGAACCAGAGGACCTGGAGAGAAAAAGCTGGAGAGCGACCGACGTCTGATCCGAAAGAGAATCACAGCGCTGAAGGAAGAGCTTTCCCAGGTAGAGAAGCACAGAGAACTGCTCCGTACCGGACGTACCCGGGGAAAGATGAAGACTGTTGCTATTGTAGGTTATACCAATGCAGGTAAATCTACATTGTTAAATACCCTCACTGGAGCCGGAGTGCTTTCAGAGGATAAGCTGTTTGCCACATTGGATCCTACAACCAGAGCATTGACATTAGATGACGGACAGCAGATCCTGCTTACAGATACTGTTGGATTTATCCGTAAACTGCCGCATAATCTGGTTGAAGCTTTTAAGAGTACCCTGGAGGAAGCGAAATATGCAGATTATATTATTCATGTGGTAGACTGTTCGAATCCTCAGGCGGTACAGCAGATGGAGGTTGTTTATGATACCCTGCAGGAGCTTGGTGTCCAGGGCAAAAAGACGATTACTTTATTTAACAAGGTCGATGTGGGTGCAGCAATCCGCATGCGCGACAGTATGGCAGACCATACTCTTAAGGTTTCGGCCAAAACAGGGGAAGGTCTGGAGGATTTAAAGCAGCTTCTGGGGAAAATCCTTTCTGAAGAGCAGATTTATGTGGAAAAAATTTTTTCCTATCAGGAGGCTGGCAAGATCCAGCTGATCCGGGAATATGGGCAGCTGCTTTCGGAGGAGTACACAGATACTGGAATTCTGGTGAAAGCCAGAGTGCCGCAGGAAATTCATGGGAAGCTTATGTGACGCAGCCAGACCCGTGGAACTGGAAAAAAGTATGGGTTATAAAGTTATCACATTTGAGGATAATAAGTAAATATAATGTTATCGCTTAAAAGTAATTTCTGTGAAGCGCATTGCTATACAAAAAGTGAAGAACGATAGGTGATAAGATTAAAATTTGTAAGAAACAGGAGAGAATATCATGGGAAAATACACAGATTACGTTATGAAAACAGCACAGGATCTGCTTGCAGTGCCAAGCCCAAGCGGCTTCACACACATGGCAGCCGAATTTGTGAAAAAAGAATTTGAGAATCTTGGCTATAAGCCTCAGATTACCCAGAAGGGCGCTGTGCTCGTAAAGCTTGGAGGAAAAGACGATGAGAATGCAGTGGTTCTGGCAGCTCACATGGATACTCTTGGCGGAATGGTCTGCCAGATCATGGACAACGGACATCTGAAACTGACTAATATCGGCGGTATGAATCCAAACAATGCAGAGGCTGAGAATTGTAAGGTTTATACAAAGTCCGGCAAAGTATATGATGCAACTTTCCAGCTGGAGAATGCGTCTGTTCATGTAAACGGCGAGTATAGCGATACCAAACGTACTTATGAGACGATGGAGGCCATTCTTGATGAGCCGGTGAAGAATAAAGAGGATGTGAAAAAACTTGGAATCATGACAGGCGATTTTGTCTGCTTTGATCCAAGGACAGTTGTGACTGAGAGCGGATACATCAAGAGCCGTTTCCTTGATGATAAATTCAGCACTGCTATTCTTCTCGGCTATGCTAAATATCTGAAAGAGAAAGAAATTCAGACAGAGCGTACCATTTATGTACTGATCACTTCTTATGAGGAAGTGGGACATGGTGGATGTGCCGCTATCCCAGATGGAGTGACAGAGATGATCTCCGTAGATATGGGATGTGTTGGAAAAGGCCTGGAATGTGATGAAACCATGGTTTCAATCTGCGCTAAGGACAGTATGGGACCATATGATTACCAGGTGGTTTCCGGTCTGATCAAGGCTGCACAGGAGAATGACATTGCGTTTGCTGTGGATGTGTATCCTCATTATGGCTCTGATGTGGATGCGGCACTGAAAGCAGGCTATGATATGAAGCATGGTCTGATCGGACCGGGAGTTTACGCATCTCATGGATACGAGCGGTCACACAGGGATGGAGCGAAGAATACACTGAAATTACTGAAGGCATATTTAGGATAAAAGTCCTGCGCGATAGCGCTAAAGGCGCGGAACAATCGACTTTCATTTGGGGTGATGTCTGCGCAGGCAGACATGTCCGTTTAGAAGAAAAACTTGATTAAAAATGTATAAAATCTTAATAATAGAAGATGACGAAATTATTGTACAGATAGTAAAGCGACATTTGGAATCCTGGGGATATGAGGTCTTTCAGATCGAAGATTTCACTCATGTGATTCAGGAGTTTGTGCAAAAAGATCCACAGCTGGTGTTGCTGGATTTGAAATTGCCGTTTTTTAACGGTTTTCATTGGTGTGAGGAAATCCGCAAAATTTCACAGGTACCAGTGATGTTTCTGTCTTCAGCGGCTGACAATATGAATATGGTAATGGCCATGAGCCGGGGCGCAGATGATTTTATCGCGAAACCTTTTGATCTGGATGTGTTAACTGCGAAGGTGCAGGCTGTGCTTCGCAGAACCTATGCCTTTGGTCAGAACAACAGTCTTCTGGAAAGGGGCGGCGTAGTGCTGAATCCTGGAAATGGGACAATTTCAGTGGATGGAAAGCTTGCAGACTTGACGAAAAACGAATTGAAGATATTGCAGATACTATTTGAACATCAGGGGCATGTTGTATCCAGAGAGTCGATTATGACAAAACTGTGGGAGAGCGACAGCTTTGTGGATGACAATACTTTGACAGTAAACATCACAAGAATCCGTCGGAAGCTGGAAGGTCTGGGTGTAGAGAACTTCATTATCACCAAAAAAGGCCTGGGGTATATGGTATGATTAAATATCTGAAAACCAGATGGAAAATAGGTGTTTTGGCTTTACTTATGGTAGCGGTAACGGCTGGAATCCTTTTTCTGTATGATATTCCGCTGGAGCCTGTAGGTTATGTGGCGATTTTTGAAATGCTGCTGACAGGCCTGGGGCTTATGTGGGATTACCATAAATACCGGAAAAAGCAGGAAAGTCTGCTTTACATAAGAGACTGCGGCAATTTTTCAGAAGAATATCTGGAGGCTCCGGAGAATGAAAATGAGGCTATTTACCGGGAAATCTGCCGTAGTCTGGATGAGAAGAGAATAGAGGCTGAAAATCAGAGAAGTGCTTTTGGTACAGAATTGACAGACTTTTATACGCTGTGGGTCCACCAGATCAAAACACCTATTGCTGCAGCAAGATTGCTTCTTCAGGAAGAGAAGCCCAGACCTCAGGAGATTCAGAATGAGCTTTTTAAGGTGGAGCAGTATGTGGAGATGGTGCTGGGGTATCTTCGAACGGAGGATATGGCTTCAGACATCCGCTTTGAGGAAGTGGATATGGATTCTCTGATTCGTGAGCAGATTCACAAATTTGCCAGAATATTTATTGGGAAAAAGCTTTCTCTGGAGTATCAAGAGGTATCGGAAACGGTGCTTACAGATGAAAAATGGCTTGGCTTTGTGTTGGGACAAATTTTATCAAATGCACTGAAATACACAAAAAAAGGAAAAATATCCATCTATATGAGCAAATCCAGGCCGCATACGCTGGTGATCGAAGATACTGGAATCGGAATCCGTGCCGAAGATTTGCCCCGGGTTTTTGAAAAGGGGTTTACTGGCTATAATGGACGTGAAGAGAACAGGTCTACTGGAATTGGGCTTTATCTTTGCGGAAAGATTATGAAAAGACTGGATCACGGAATCAGGATAGAGTCGGAGCTTGGAAAAGGGACGAAGGTATTTCTTGAACTGGAAAGAAAGAAGATGGATCTATATTAGAGCGTGTTCGGAAAAACAATCTCGCAGTCTGCACGCCCCACTTTTCGGTGTATTTTGCAGATTGCAAGATTAATTTTTTTACATGCTTTAGATGGTGGGGACAAGGAGAGAGTATGAAAGCGATAAAGAAGGTTTTAAACAATATTTTTATTGATGGTTTAAGTGGAATGGCTTTGGGGTTGTTTTCTACTTTGATCATCGGAACTATTTTGAAACAGATCGGTGATTTGATGGGCGGTACATATGGCGCTTATTTAAGTGCATTTGCAGTGGTTGCCCAGAGGCTTACAGGTGCCGGAATCGGCATCGGTGTTGCGTATAAATTCCGAGAATCTACTTATGTGCTGTTGTCGGCTGCGGCAGCAGGAATGATCGGGGCTTATGCATCAAACCTTATTGCAGGAACCCTGTTGTCTGATACAGGGGCATTAGTGTTATCCGGTCCTGGCGAGCCTCTTGGAGCATTTGTGGCTGCATATGTGGGAATTACGATTGGGAGGCTGGTTGCCGGAAAAACAAAACTGGATCTTCTTATTACACCAGCAATCACCATCCTTTCCGGTGGTGCTGTAGGGATACTGGTAGGACCGGGAGTATCAAGCTTCATGACATGGCTTGGCAACCTGGTAAACTGGGGAACTGAGCAGCAGCCAATCCTGATGGGAATTGTGGTTTCTGTCATCATGGGAATGGTACTGACTTTGCCCATTAGCTCTGCAGCTCTTGGAATTATTCTGGGGCTGAATGGCGTGGCAGCGGGTGCGGCAACGATCGGATGCTGCTGTCAGATGATTGGATTTGCAGTGACAAGTTTTAAGGATAATGGCGTGGGCGGTCTTTTTGCCCAGGGAATCGGAACCTCCATGCTGCAGATCCCTAATATTATGAAGCGTCCGCTGATCTGGCTGCCTCCTACACTGGCATCTGCTATTTTAGGCCCAATTGCCATTATCGGGCCTTTCCATATGACAAACAATGCGACAGGCTCCGGAATGGGAACATCAGGTCTGGTTGGACAGATCATGACTTACCAGACTATGGTGGCAACAGAATCACCGGTGCTGGTAATTCTGAAAATTGTATTGTTCCACTTCCTGCTTCCGGGACTGTTATCCTATGTGATTTACCGCGGAATGCGAAATATGGGATATATTAAAGACGGACAGATGAAGCTGAATGTGTAAGGAATATAAAATAAATATTGACATCTAATGAATGTTAGAATATACTAACAACATAAATCGTTGTTATATTTATTGGTGAAAATTCGTACAGTGTTTGGGAAATGGTATAGAAGCCTTCGGCAAGCACGTTTCGGCTAACCGGAAAGGAGTATAGTATGGGAACAGTAGTTGTTGGTGCTATCGTAGTCGTAATAGCAGGTCTGGCAGTGAGAAGCATTGTGAAAGATAAGAAAAGCGGAAAAGGCTGCAATGGGAACTGCGGAAGCTGCGGTGGACACTGCCACTAAGGTGTGAATGAGGCACTGGTATTTTACATAGCTGGTAAATAAGAAGATGAGGAAACTGCTGTATTGGAGAAATCTGATATGGCAGTTTTTTTATTGATAAAAAACAGAATGTGACAAACCCGCGAAAGAATTGCGCACACATTTTGGCACAGATTGTAAATGGGTATAAACTGTTATAAAATCAAAAATGTATATATATATATATTGTATTCTGTAATGTCCATATCATGAAGGGAGTGTTGAAAATGAAAAAGTCACTAAAAAAAATAATAATGGTTGTTCTGACATTTGCTATGATGTTTGCAATGACCGTGCCTGCTTACGCAAAAGAGGCATTTAAAATTCTTAAGACAAATGCAACTATTTATTCTTCTAAAACTATGGAAAATCGCAGATGCTACAATCCGGATGAACTTATTGCCTACATTGGAAAAAGAAAAGTAGTTGTGGAATCCAGTAATACAAAAGTTGCAACTGTAAAGATAAAGGATAATGCTATTTGGGCTACGCCCCAAAAAGCTGGCACAACAACTATTACTGTGAAAACTGAACGGGAAACTTACAAATGTACATTTACCGTGTATAAATATGTAAATCCTGTTTCTTCTGCAAAGGTGGGAAAGCTCACAATTAAAGGAACTGCTTTTAAAAAGAATGCAATTTATAATCTGCGTTATTCCAAATATAAAAATAAGAGTATCGCATTTAAATTTAATCTGAAAAAAGGTTGGAAACTCAGAGGGGGAATATCGTATGCAAGAAGTAACTGGGGTGTAGCGAAGATGTTACCAAATGGCAGCAAAATAAAAGTTGCAGGAGGATCTGGATTTCTTGCTGTTGCATTGGCTGAAAATATCAAGACGGGGCAGAGAGAAAGAATACACATATATTTCAAATAAATTGATAACTTTCAACGTATGGCACTGAACTGCTATATAATTTGTGTGGAGATATAATTTGAAAAGCGTTTTCCGAAATCAAAATATGAAAATCGGAAAACGCTTTTTGGTTTAATTGTGCTTTTTAATAAAAACAACGAAAAACCACAAAAACCAACAAAAAACACCAACTAAAACAACAAAACTGGTGTTGAATTATGTTGACATCGCATAGCGAATGACGTATAATGAGCATAGAAAACTATGTCATGGAACAACGGACATTTATGTTGCCGACAGAGAGAATATTGTGTTTTGGAGATACAGAATACTATTTCATATGCCGGGACATCCATGAGAAAGGAGAACCATGGAAAAATACAATTCAAGTGAGATTCCCAAATCTTCCAGAATTACCCGTCTGGTTGATCATCTCTATGCAAAAATGCCAGAGATCGAGTCTTACAGAGCCAAGCTGATCACAGAATCCTATAAGGAGACCGAAGACCAGCCGATCATTACCAGAAGAGCGAAAGCTTTTTCCCACATTTTACATAATATTCCCATCATCATCCGTGATGAGGAACTGATCGTGGGAAGTAACTCCATTGCACCAAGAGGATGTCAGACATTCCCGGAATTCTCATTCCAGTGGCTGGAAGACGAGCTGGATACGGTTGCTACCAGAACTGCCGATCCGTTCTATATCTCAGAGCAGGCCAAGGCAGACCTTCGGGAAGCTCATAAATACTGGAAGGGCAAAACCACCAGTGAGCTGGCAACTGCTTACATGGCACCGGAAGCAATTCGCGCGATCGACCATAATATCTTCACCCCGGGTAACTATTTTTATAATGGTGTAGGACATGTTACCGTAAAATACTGGGAAGTTCTTGAAATCGGATACGAAGGCATTATGGCGAAAGCACAGGC
>ENA-OPCE01001788-OPCE01001788.1-human-gut-metagenome-genome-assembly--contig:-NODE-1788-length-12514-cov-12.614897_pt1 | contig 12514 bp, 16 predicted proteins | sample MGYA00241247_ERZ501474 | MGnify/ENA primary metagenome ERZ501474 (study PRJEB25962, sample SAMEA2042572) | human gut metagenome | biome: human gut; feature: human-associated habitat; material: faeces... | reverse complement strand
GCGGCAGCACCAACGATGGTGTACCCGGCTTGTTCCGCATAGCGGCGAAGCTCCTCGGCCTGCCGTTCCAAAGAAAAGCTATCATCGTGAGCGACGCGGCAATAGAAATAGGCTTTCATCGTGTCGTACCTCCTATACCGCAAAACAAAATCATAGTTCTCCCTGTTGTCCATTGGGAAAGCAAACAGGCCAGCACTCTTGCCGGGTGATGGCCTGCGGCTTATGACCTTGGGACGAAATGTCCCAAGAAAGATTTAGAAAATACGGATGAAATCTATCCTATCCCATCGTATCGCCCTTCCCAGGAAACGAGGATGGGAACGGATGGGATGGAGGTCAGAGAGCGGTATCGGGATATCTTTCTGAAAAACATCGACTATGACGTTCTTATTCAGAACCCCCAGATCGACCAGGAACAGCTTAATGAAATTGTGGAGATCCTGGTGGATACGGTTTGCACCTCCCGGAAAACCGTCCGCATTGCCAGTGACGATTTCCCGGCGGAAGTGGTCCGCTCCCGGTTCCTGAAACTGACAGGCAGCCACATCCAGTATGTGCTTGCCTGCATGAAGGAGAACACCACCCGAATACGGAACATCAAGAAATATCTGCTGGCAGCACTGTACAATGCCAGCGTCACCATGGGCAGCTATTATTCAGCCCTGGTGCAGCACGATTTGGCGGAAGGAGGGTAAATGCAGGAGGAAGTCACAGGCAAGTCCGTTGCCCTTATCATCAGCTCCGCAAAGATGACGGAACAGGTTTTGGACAGAGCCATCCGGGCCTACCTGGACCGGAAGAAGCAGCCCAAAATCTACCGGGGCAAGCAGACCTTAAAGCAGCTGGCCGGTCAGAACGCGGGGCTTTCCAATATCGAGATCACGGAGAAGAATATCCGGTGCTTTACCCGGACGGCGAAGAAATACCATGTGGATTTTGCGCTGAAAAAGGACACCGCTTCAGAGCAGCCCCGGTATCTGGTGTTCTTCAAGAGCCGGGACGCGGATGCTATTACGGCGGCCTTCCAGGAGTTCACCGCAAGGAAGCTCCACAGGAAGCCATCCCTCCGTGCGCAGCTGGTAAAGGCGGTTAAAGAGGCGGAAATGCAGCCGAAACCTATGGAAAAAGAGCTGGTCAAAGAAAAGAATCGAGGTGTGCTGCGGTAACTATCAAGAAATTTTTAATTCCCAACAGGAACACGGCAAGCGTGGCAAAGACGGCAAGGTTTTTATAGATACCTTAATGTTGCCGCCTTGCCTTGTTCCCTCATACCGACACCGCCCGATGATGAACAGTCACCGGGCATTTTTCATTTACAGGAGGATTTTGAATGAACAATACCGCAACCAACACCGCCACTTGCCCGACTGTCAGAAAGCAGATTGGCAAGACCACCTATATCGTCCGTGTCCATTTCAGCGAGACCGCCAAGGAGACGATGGAGGACAAAATCAAGCGTCTGCTCCGTGAGGAAGTCCGCAAAATGTGACTTCTTTTTTGAATTTGATGAAAAAGTCCTTGACTTTTTGTCTCTGGCAAGACCTTAAAATCTATTTTAGTGAGCTGCGGCGCGCGCCTGGCTTCCTTTGACATAAAAGAACTCCGGGACCTTATGGAAACGGACGAACTGGAGCTGGACACCCTGGGCGACGAAAAACGGCACTGTTTGTGATCCTTTCGGATACGGACAGTACCTTTAATTTTGTAGCCGCCCTCATGTACAGCCAGCTGTTCAATCTACTCTGTGACAAGGCCGATGATTTCTACGGCGGACGGCTGCCTGTCCATGTCCGTCTGATCTTAGACGAGTTTGCCAATATCGGTCAAATTCCGAATGCTCCAACCGCTCACCGTACCTGCTTCTTTGTTTCACGCACTCTGCGTTCCCGTGCGGCAAAGAACAGCGGCACAAGCATACAAGCCAATCCTTTTGCCTCTGGTCGGAGGTTGAAGCACTCATCTGCGCTGCAACTGACGGATGTATTCATCCACAGTGATGCCGTATTGGAGCAGGTTTCCGTCTGAACCGCGCAGAGTGAAGCCGCAGGCACCCACGGAACGGATAGAGCGCTGGTTCTCCGGGTAGATTTTTGCGGTTATCTTTTTTCCTCGCCATTCCCCAAAAAACGTGGCCAATGCAGAGCGGAGGGCACTCTCACCGTACCCGTGTCCCCAGAGGGACTCCTCGCCGATGGCGTAGACGATCTCATACGTCCCGCGCTCAGATAATTCCCGAAGCTTCACAAAACCTATGGTATTGCCATTGGAACGGCAGATCAAGAAGAAACGTCCCAAACAGTTGAAATGGAACGTCAGCATGGGGGAGGGAACCGTCAATAAAAGCCGAAGGAGCGAGCGAATCACGCTTGGTTCCTCGTTCAAATATTGTGTGATGTGGGGGTTCTCCATCCAACGGATCAGTAACTCAATGTCTCGTGGTTCGATTTCCGCACGCAAAAAAATAGAAGCGGCTTTCTTCATATCGCTTACCTCACAGTAAAAATACTTAAAAGCCCTTCTATGCGCGTCGCATTGACGGTTCTTTTATTATTAAACTATGGATAGTATACCAGATATTCAGAAAATGCCAACCCATGTGCGCTTTTTCAAATTCAAAACAGGAAAAAGCGCCGGAATCACGAAGATTCCGGCGCTTTTCGTCAATTTATGTAGAAGCGCAGTTGGCGGGGGATTCATCCAGCTGCTTGACCGTAATGGAGGATACCCTGTGGGCGTCCAGCTCGGAAACGGTGATTTCCAGACGCTTCGTTGTGAAGGACTCACCCTTGACCGGCACCTTGTTCAGCTGCTCCATGACCCAGCCGCCCACGGAAACGCTGTCGGATTTCAGTTCCACGTCGAAGAACTCCATGAAGTCCTCCAGACTGACGGAGCAATCGACCCGGTAGAGGTTTTCTCCAAGCTTTTCGAAATCCTCCTCGACCTCGTCGTGTTCATCCCAGATCTCGCCCACCAGCTCCTCCAGAATGTCCTCCATCGTGACGATTCCCAGCGTGCCGCCGAAATCATCGACCACGACCGCGATGTGGGATTTCTGGTGCTGGAGCGTTTTCAGAATGTCCCGGATTTTGGTGTGCTGATAGACGAACAGCGGCTCCGTCATGATCTGGGAGATGGGCTGATCGGTCATTTTTCCGTTGATGTAGAAATCCTTCTGGTGGAGAACGCCCACGACCTGATCAATGGTATCCCGGTAGACAAGCAGCCGGGAGAACCGGGACTGGGTGAAGGCCTTTGCGATTTCCTCGTGGCTCTCGTTGATGTCCACGGCTTCCAGCTCGATCCGGTGGGTCAGAATTTCCGCCGCCGTCAGGTCTCCGAACTCCAGGGCGTTTCGCAGAAGCTCACCCTCGTTCTCATCAATGCCGCCGTCATGCTCCACGTCCTCCATGAAAAGAAGCAGCTCTTCATGGGACATTTTGGCGTTGCCGTCCGTCTTGATGAAGCGGGAAATCAACTTTTTGCACTGAGTGAAGAGAAAATTCAGCGGCGTCAGCGCCCATATCCACAGGCGGATGAACGGCGCGCTGAACATGGCGAAACGCTCCGGGGTGTCCTTTGCAATGCTTTTTGGTGTGATTTCACCAAAGAGCAGGACGACGAGGGTCACGACCACGGTGGAGATCGTCGCGCCGATGTCGCCGTAAAGTGCCACGAACAAAAGCGTACCGATGGATGCTATGGTAATGTTTACGATGTTGTTGCCAATCAGGATGGTAGAGATCAGCCGGTCATAATTCTCGGAAAGCTTAAGGGCCAGCGCCGCCCGTTTGTTTCCGTTGTCGGCGAGAACCTTCAGCCTGGTTTTATTCAAAGAAGAGAATGCCGTTTCCGTTGCGCTGAAATAGGCAGACATGGCAAGACAGACTGCCATTGCGAAAATGCTTCCAATGTGATTCATACAAAACTCCTTTTTCTGTTCATATATTGTCGGACAAGATCATACGCCTATACTCTGTATCGCAGGAGCGGGCGAAGATGAGCCATATAGGAACAGGGAATAGAGAAGCAATTGTCAGCACCGTCGCTACTGTCGGATTCCACGGTCTTTCCTCCTTCCGTTATCACAAAATGAGCCGCATAGGGTTTGCCGTCCATTATAGCATGGCTGTGGCAAGGATTTGGTAAAGAAATATGTGCCGTCGTTAAAATCGGCGATAAAATGGGGAATGGCAGGAAAGAAAGAGGCTTTGCCGATAAAAAAGGATGTTAAAATTTCCGTTTGCAAAGATAGACTGTTTAACCGAACACGCCGTCTTCCGGAATTTGGAAAATCGGCTATTGACAGAACCGGCCTTTGCGTGTAGAATGATGGCAATCGAATAGAAAAGCGATGACGAAGACGGATTTGATCGTACAGCCGATAGAGAGCCGGGGAGGGTGGAAGCCCGGTGGACTGCCTTCAAAATCCCATCCCTTCCGAGCTGGAGTTCCCCAAAGCCATGCAAGTAGGGTCTCCCGCGTGGACTGCGTAAGTGTCTAGGGCTTGTTGGAGCCTGAAAGAGGTGCGTTTACGCGCACAATTTGAGTGGTACCGCGGGTATTTTATGACTCGTCTCGAAGAAATTTGAGACGGGTCATTTTTTATATTCAATTCAAAAAAAGAGGTACAGGAAATGAAACTGAGTAAAAAGAGTCTGCTGGTGGTCAGTGTTATGCTGTTTGCCCTGTTTTTTGGGGCGGGAAATCTGATTTTTCCGCCGTTTCTGGGGCAGAACGCCGGGGAGAAAACCCTGCCGGCCATGATCGGGTTTCTTGTAACGGCGGTGGTGCTGCCGGTGCTTGGCGTGGTGGTGGTCGCGCGGTTTGACGGGCTGGAAAAGCTGGGCAGGCAGGTGGGGCCGCGCTTTGCCCTAGTGTTTGCTGTGCTGATCTACCTGTCCATCGGACCGGGACTGGGAATTCCCAGAGCCGCTTCCGTTCCCTTTGAAATGGCGGTGGCGCCCTATCTGCCGGAGGGGAGCAATCCGGTGCTGTGGATGGCGGCCTATTCTTTGGGCTTCTTTCTGATCGCCCTGTGGCTGTGCCTGAACCCCGGGAAGCTGGTCGATCGGATCGGCCGGGGACTTACCCCGGCGCTGCTGGCACTGCTGACGCTGCTGTTCGTCAGCTTCCTGTTCCGGGGGGAGACTGTCGTCGCGGCGGCGCAGGAGGGATACCGGGAGGCGGCGCTGCTCAAGGGCTTCACCGAGGGCTATAACACCATGGACACCATTGCCGCCCTGAATTTCGGGCTGGTAATTTCCACGACCCTGGGGACGTTCGGCCTGACGGAGAAGAAAGACAAAATGCGCTACACGGTTCTGGCGGGCGTGCTGGCCGGGTCGATTCTGGCGGTGGTGTATGCAATGCTGTCCTACATGGGCATGTGCAGCTCCGGCGTTTACCCGGTTCAGGAGAACGGCGCGTGGACGCTGCGGTGCATCGTCTATCAGGTGTTTGGCGGCACCGGTGCGGTGCTGCTGGCGGCCATCTTCACGCTGGCCTGCCTGACCACCTGCGTTGGACTGATCAACTCCATTTCCCAGTATTTTTCCACCCTTTTCCGGAAAATCTCCTATCGTGCGTGGGTGTATATCATCACGTTTTTCTCGTTTCTGGTGTGCAATCTGGGGCTGAGCATGATTCTGAGCATTTCCATCCCCATCCTGAACGCCATTTATCCCGTGTCTATTGTGCTGATTCTGCTGGGACTGAGCCACGATCTGTGGAAGGGGAACCGGTTTGCCTATCCCATGACGGTGGCGGGAACCGCCGCGGTGAGCATTGCCTTTGCACTGGGTGACGCGGGACTGCCGCTGGGCGCTTTGGGGCAGCTGCTGCACAGGCTGCCGCTGTACCGGCTGGGCTTCGGCTGGGTCTGCGTGGCGGCGGGAATGCTGCTGCTCAGCTTCGGGGTGAACGCCCTGTGGGGCAGGACGCACGCGACGGAGAAATGCGTGACCCAATGACCGATCCGCCGGCAGAACGACGCTGATAGGGGGTGCTGTAAGGGACGTAAAGAAAAACGCCGTAACCCGTGAAGGTTTGGCGCTTTCGTTTCGTCTGTTCTGTAGGCTGGATAATACCTCTTTGTCGATGCTTTTGTGCCATAATATAGAAGTATTTTCTGTAACGCTCATAATACGAGCGTCTGCATATCGGCAGAAGAAATGCGGATATGCTTATACCATCCGGCCGATTGCCTGCAATGCTATAGAGTAAATTCCACTGTCCCGCCGAAAACCGGCGGGGCAGGAATTCCCGAAAAAGGGAAATTTGCGCTTGACAAATCGGGTTTCCTGTAGTATTATAACCGGGCTGGACAGAGAGCACCGTGATGGAGAAGTCGCGTAGCTGGCCGAGCGCGCACGATTGGAAATCGTGTATACCCCAAAAGGGTATCGAGGGTTCAAATCCCTCCTTCTCCGCCAAGAAAAAAGCCCCTTTTACCGCTAGAACATGGTAAAAGGGGAACTTTTTTACCCATTGTGAAAAATGACGGCTACCTGAAATCTAGACTGCCTTAGAGCTTGAAATAGGAGAGCAAAAGACTGGGGGCTGTAATAGCCCCCAGTCTTGATTATTTCTTTGTATATGTAACTGTCAAACCATCATCAGGATGATATGTCCAAGAAACCTTATATTTATCATTTTCTTCGACTTGGCGTCCCATCAAAGCAGATGTGTTTATCATATCTGAATATACGGAACCGGGAAAGCCCAATTCTTTATTTGCGTATTTGACGGCTTCCAGAACGCCCTCTTGATGGCTGGGCAGCATGAGTGCCCTAACAGTCGGATCCATATTGTCCCAAGTATCTGGTATCGTTTCAAGTGTAAAATAGTTGTTACCAGAAGCAACAGAACCAGCAATATGAACACATTCGTTTTCAACTCTATCAAACTTGGATGGGATTAAAAGAATTACAATAACGATAGCAACTATTGCAACAGCAGCACCTATAACACCTAATTTCTTTTTTGATAATTTCTTTTGGTGCTTATCCACAATTTCAGCGGTGTTTTCGGGCTCTGCTGGATTGCTTCCATCTTCAACATGGTTTCCTTTTGCATGCAGTGCCTTTGATAGTTTGTTAAGCAGCGCGAGTAATTTTTCCACTGGGCAACATCCTCTCTGTTTGTTTTTTACTTTTTAATAGTAGCATATCAGTTCCTAATTGTCAATATTAAAAGGACTATTAGGAACTTATAAATTAGTACCATTCCCTATAAAATAAACATAAGGGGATGGTACGAAATGCTTGATATGAAGATTATAGGCGAAAACATCAGAACAGAGCGCAAAAGGCAGCTATTGACTATAGATAGATTGGCTGAAATGGTTGGGATAACTGAGAACTTTTTAGGGAAGATAGAGCGTGGCGAAAGTATGCCAAGTTTTCCCACTATGGACAGTATCGCTTGTGCGTTAGGTGTGAGTATTGATGTTCTTAAAGGCAATTACAGACATAATACAGAGTATCAGTATATAAAAAGTCTCATGGAAGTGAGTGGACTGTCACAAGAGAACAAAGATAGATTTATTGATTTTATAAGCACCAATATCAAATACTTCAAGTAATCGCAGTATTGAATTAAAATCCTTTTTTGAAATAGAATTCGGTTGGGACATGCCTACAAACCGCGATAGAATAAGGCTTTTTTGAACTTGTATCTATAATGAGCGTAGAAACCATAAAAAGTCCGGGCTTTTCCTCGAGAAGTGGTGAAGCCCGGAACTTTTTCTGTATTTGTGCAGATTCACGGAAACTATGGAATCGTGCGGAAGGTTTTTAAGGGCCTTGGCTTGCGAATTGCGTGCAGGTGTGCTAAAATTCTGGATATACGTTGGCAGTCTTGCACAATCCATTACAACTGTGTGGGAGCCATCTTCATCCCTGATGTGTTTCCACTTCCGGCACCCCAGGTGTCGGTAAATACAAGAAAAGGCGTAGTTGTCAACTACGCCCCAGGTCAACTCGCTGTATGAAAAAAAGCGAGTGTTCTTAACAGCCTTTCAAATGCTGTAAGAACACTCGCCATGGTCCGAGTGTCGAGATTCGAACTCGAGGCCTCTTGAACCCCATTCAAGCGCGATACCAAACTTCGCCACACCCGGATTTTTGATTGCGTCTCTCGACTGCCTGAATATATTAGCACACCTTCTCGAAAAATGCAACCATTATTTTTCCTTTTTTTATTATTTTTTCGCGGTGGCGTTTGAGCACCTCATTGCGCCGGTTTCCAAAAGTATAGACCTGTACCGGACAGGCACAGCTTTTCCGGGTTTTCCTTTGACCGTGCTTCTGCTGACAGGGTTATCAGACTCCTGGTCGCCGAAACCACATGCACCTTTACCAGCACCTCCGTCCCCGGGATCAGGGGACGATGGTAGTTCACGCTGAGCTGCACGGCGGGGGCGGTTCCGGCTTCCGTTTTCAGGCAGTAGGGAATCAGTCCCATTGCCTGATCCAGTACCGTCGCGCCGAGACCGCCGTGGAGTGTCCCCGCGGGGTTGCGCATCCAGTCCTCCGTCCGGCAGGTGAGCCAATAGTCCCCCGCTTCCGGGTCGCAGTCCAGCAGTTCAAAATGCAGCATGTCCCCGATGGAGCCGGGAGCCAACTCGCTGACCTGGGCAATCCGGCGGCGCAGGAGCGCCCCGGTCTCACTCGCCGCGCTCACTGGTGATCACTTTGCCGATGTTCCACAGATGGATGACCTTCCGCTCGGCTTCGGCCTTCTCATCCTCGTCCTCGTACTCCACGTACACGGTATGGGCGCTGCAATCCGCGCACTCCACCTGTACGTTCCAGCCGCCCTCGTGCATGATCAGACCCGCGCCCCGGCAGATGGGGCATTCTTCCAGAATATATTCTTCCATTTGACGTTACTCCTTATCTGAAAATGGTTTCGTTGGTATCATAGATTTCCACCCGGCTGTACCGGATAAAATCCGGCGCGAGGTCGGGAAGATACTGGTTTACGGCGGCGCCCAGCAGCATGGGATTCAGGGACGGATTCTGGCAGCAGACCCGCGCCTCAAACTTCAGGACATTGCCCGATACCGGCGTGGCGGAAAATTTTCGTATCATGGGGATGATATTCTGCTCCACCACGCCTTTTTTTCCCTTCTTTTCCACGGTCACATCTTCCCGGGAGAACAGGGCTTCGATCTGTTCCGCCGCGTTCTGCGGCACGCCCGCGTCGTACTCCAACAGCACGGCGCAGTCGAGATACGCCAGATTTTTGATTTTTCCGCCGCCGGCGTACACCGAGAGGACGTGTACGCCCTCCACAAGCGCCTGATTCAGCCGGGTGCAGATGTCCTCATTTGAAAATGCGTCCGTTTCCAGCTCAAAATCCAGCAGCTCGCATCGGCTTTCCACGCCCAGGCTCAGGGGCAGGGCGATGGACACCGAGGGGCGGGGGTTGAAGCCTTGGGTGTGGGTCAGGGGCAGTCCCGCCCGCTTGAATGATCGCTGGAACAGCCGCATCAGGTCGAGGTGGGAGAGATACACGGCGTTGCCCGTTTTCTGAAACAGCGCTCTAAGCATCGCACGACACCTCCCGCAGCAGTCTTTCCGCACCGCAGCCCGCGCAGCCGTGGCGGCAGTCCGGGGTGATTTTCGCTTCGTAGGCGCGTTTTCGTTCCAGCTTCAGGAATTTCTTTGTCACGCCCACGTCGATGGTGTCCCAGGGCAGCAGCTCGTCCTCGCCGTAGCCCCGGACGGTGTAAAAATCTCCGTCCACGCTGCATTTGCGGAAGGCGTCCTGCCATTTGGCGTAGTCGAAATATTCGTCCCAGCCGTCCAGCCGTGCGCCGTTTTTCACGGCTTCCTCGATCACCGCACCCAGCCGACGGTCGCCCCGGGCAAAGACCGCTTCCAGCTGGCTCAAATCCGGCGCGTGATAGTCGTATTCGATGGACTTGGAATAGAAGTGGGATTTCAGCAGACGGCAGCGGCGCAGGTATTCCTGGGGCGTAATCTGCTTTTCCCACTGGAAGGGCGTGTGGGGCTTGGGGACGAAGTACGCCGTGGCGACATGCACCCGCAGCCCCCGCTTCTTGTTCACAGCCTGTTCCTTCCAGGTCAGAATCACCTTGTACACCAGCTCCGCGATACCAAGAACGTCCTCGTCCGTTTCCGTTGGCAGTCCCAGCATGAAATAGAGCTTGACGTTGTTCCAGCCGCCGGAGAAGGCATTGGCGCAGGTCGTCAGAATTTCATCCTCGGTCAGATTCTTGTTGATGACGTCCCGCAGGCGCTGGGTTCCCGCCTCCGGAGCGAAGGTCAGGCTGCTTTTCCGGCCGCCTGCCTGAAGGCGTTCCATCAGGTCCCGGGAGAAGTTGTCCGCCCGGAGGGAGGGTACGGAAAGATTGATCCGGTTTTCCGTGCAGTAGGGAATCAGCTCGTCCGTCAGCTCTTTCAGCCCCCGGTAATCGGAGGTGGACAGGCTGGAAATGGTGATCTCGTTGTTTCCGGAAGCACGCAGAGTCTCCACTGCCTGACGGTACAGCACCTCCGGGCTTTTCTTTCGCACCGGGCGGCAGGAAAAGCCCGCCTGACAGAACCGGCAGCCCCGGATGCAGCCCCGGAACACCTCCAGATTCGCCCGGTCATGGACAATTTCGGTGGAGGGAACGATCATTTTCGTGGGGAAATAAGCATTGTCCAGGTCTTCGATGATGCGCTTTGTTACCCTCTCGGGCGCACCCTCCAGCGGCACGATGGCGGCAAGGGTTCCGTCATCGTTATATTCGTGGCGATAAAAGCTGGGAACGTACACGCCGGGAATTTTTGCCACTTCATGGAGGAAGGCGTCCTTGCTCCATCCCTCGGCCTTTGCCCGGTCGTAGAGCTGCAAGATCTCCACGGTGATGTCCTCGCCCTCGCCCAGAGAGAAAAAGTCGATAAAATCCGCCAGCGGCTCCGGGTTGAAGGCACAGACGCCCCCGGCGAACACGATGTTTTTCAGTCCATCCCGGTCTTTGGAGCGGAGGGGGATGCCCGCAAGGTTCAGCATATTCAATATATTGGAGTACGCCATTTCATAGCCGATAGTAAAGGCAATCATGTCGAACTCCCGGACGGGGGTCTGGCTTTCCAGCGCCCACAGAGGCAGAGCATTGTCCCGCATGGCCTGCTCCATGTCTCCCCAGGGGGCGAACACGCGCTCGCACCAGACGCCATCCATTTGGTTCATAACGCCGTAGAGGATACGCATTCCTAAGTTGGACATGCCGATCTCATAGGTGTCCGGGAAGCAGAAGGCCACGCGCACCCGGACGTCCTTCAAATCCTTTTTGATCTCGCCCCATTCTCCGCCGGTATAGCGTGCCGGTTTCTGCACGGTGGGGAGAATGCGCTGCATCCGTTCGGTCATAGTGATACCTCATTAAAAAGTTCTCCGCCTATTGTACCCCGAACCGTGTCAGTTTGCAAGGCCTTTTTCGCAGGAACGCCTTGATTGCCAGTAAAGTTACCGCCGTCAGGGGCAGCATTCCCAGTTTCCAGTAAAATGTGGCCGCCAACGCAAGGGTGCCCAATATTCCTATTGTTCCCCATTCCGTCCAGGCGGCAATTCGATTTGCCCATTTCGGGCAAAAACGCGCCAGAGCGCAGCGAAGCGCCCGCCCGCCGTCCAGTGGGAACACTGGCAAAAGATTGAAAGCCGCCTGTACCAGCGCACAGACCGCCACCCGTGGGAATATCCGGAAAGTAAGCACCAGCAGCAGACTTCCTGCGGGACCGGCCAGAGCGCAGACCAGCTCTTTGCCGTTGCTCAAGGGTTCCGTCTCCATCACCGCCCCGCCCGCGCCGATGCGGACGCCCCAGATCCGCCCGCCAAGAAGGAGAATGGCCGCCCCATGGCACAGCTCGTGGAACGCCGCCGCTGCCAGCGCGGACAGGAGCCAGTTCAGAGGCAGTGTCAGCAGCAGAAACGCGCCCATCAGGCAGGCGGAAACGTCAACCCGGACAAAGTCCCGCATTCGCAAAAATCTCCCGGCAGAAGTTCTCCACCGCGCTGCCCAGCGGCGCTCCGGCATGCAGCTCCCGGGTCAGTTCCGCCCACGCGGCCGCCGTCGCCGCGCTGTCGCCGGGAAGAAGTATCTCCCGAAGCGCCTGCGCCCCTCTCGGCCAGAATCCGCCGGCGATCAGCAGAAAGATCAGGAAGCAGACCGCCGTCAGCAGCAAGGCTTTGTTCCTTCTTTGCCGAATCTGCTTTCTTTTGATTCCGGAAGAAGCATATTCCACCCGGTAACTCATGGAAATCACCTCGGGAGAGTGTATGAACGCGGCGTGATAAAAATACGGACAGGCGGAAAAAGCGGCGGTTGGCACTTGACAATGGGGAAATAATTCATTATAATACCAGAGTTAACGGGGTGTGGCGAAGCTTGGTATCGCGCTTGGTTCGGGTCCAAGAGGCCTCGGGTTCGAATCCCGACACTCCGACCATGCAGAGTGTCCTTATAGGATCTGAGTATCCTGTAATGGACACTCTGCTT
>ENA-OPCE01001783-OPCE01001783.1-human-gut-metagenome-genome-assembly--contig:-NODE-1783-length-12527-cov-3.988775_pt1 | contig 12527 bp, 9 predicted proteins | sample MGYA00241247_ERZ501474 | MGnify/ENA primary metagenome ERZ501474 (study PRJEB25962, sample SAMEA2042572) | human gut metagenome | biome: human gut; feature: human-associated habitat; material: faeces... | reverse complement strand
CTTGACCGCGCCCGCCATGACACCAGAGACTATATACTTCTGGCATACCAAGTAGAAGACGATGATGGGGATGATGGCCAGCACCAGGCAGGCCATCATGGCGCCCATATCCACGGAACCGTAGCCGCCCTTGAGGTATTGCACGGCGACCGAGATGGTCTTGTATTTGCCGAGGTCGAGCGTCAGGTACGGCAGCAGGTAGTCGTTCCAAATCCACATTGCCTGCAGAATCGCAACAGACACGATCGACGGCTTCATAATCGGCACCACGATCTGGAAGAAAATGCGAGGCACGGAAGCGCCGTCAATCATTGCGGACTCTTCCAACGACTGCGGAATGCCCTTGACCACACCGGTGAAGATGAACACGGCCAGGCCTGCGCCGAATCCCAAGTACACAATGCACAAGCCCCACGGAGTGTTGAGCTTCAGCATATCGGCGAGCTTCGAAAGCGTGAACATCACCATCTGGAACGGCACGATCATGTTGAACAGGAACAGCGTGTACAGCAGCTTCGCAGCCCAGTTGTTCACACGCACGATCCACCATGCGCACATCGAAGTGCACACCAAGATCAGAATCACCGAGCCGACCGTGATCAGCAGGGTCCAGCCGAAGCTGGCGAAGAAATTCGTGGTTTCAATGCCACGGGTATAGTTTTCCAATCCAACGAACGCCTTGCCGGTCGGAATGGAGAACGCATCACGCGAAATATACGCCTTCTGCTTGAAGGAGTTGATGATCACCAGCACGATCGGGAAGACCCATGCCAGCGACACCAAGGAAAACAGTACGGTCCACAATCCGCCATGCTTGACCTTTTCTCCGGAAATCATGCTTCCACCTCCTTGGAAGTCGTCAGCTTATTCTGAATCAGCGCAACAATCGCGACAAGCACGAAGAACAGCACTGCCTTGGCCTGTCCAACGCCTTCCCAGCCGACACGGCCATAGAAGGTACGGGTGATGTTCAGCGCCAAGCCTTCAGACATGTTCGACGGAGCGCCGTTCGTCAATGCGAGGTTCTGGTCATACAGCTTGAATCCGTTGGTCACGCACAGGAACGAGCACACGGTAATCGACGGCATCATCAACGGAATGATGATCTTGAACATGGTCTGCGTGCCGTTCGCGCCATCCACGGAAGCCGCTTCAAGCACATCGGTCGGCAGCGACTGCATGCCGGCGATGTAGATGATCATCATGTAGCCGATCTGCTGCCAGCACACTAGTACGACCAGGCCCCAGAAGCCGTACGTCGCGCTATAGGTCAGCGAGCGCGCCCAGTGCGCGAGAATGCCGTTGAGCAGCAGCATCCAGATGTAGCCCAGAATGATGCCGCCGATCAGGTTCGGCATGAAGAACACCGAACGGAAAATGTTCGATCCCTTGATCGCCTTGGTGAGCATGTAGGCGATGAAGAACGCGACCACGTTGATCACGATCGTGGTGACGATCGTCAGCAATGTGGAGAAGCCCAACGCGTGCAGGAATTCCTTGTCCTGCAGTGCGCGGGTGTAGTTCTTAAGCCCTACGAACTCGGCGTCGGTAACCGTTGTGAACTTGCAAAAGCTCAGGTAGACGCCCATGATGAATGGAACGACGAATCCAATAATGAATGCGGCGAACGTTGGCAGCGCAAACAGCGCCCACCATTTCCGTATCGCCTTGCCAGCCATGCTGATCATAGCCTGCCTGCTTTCTTTCCTTCTCCATTCCGATCACCGCGGCACCGCGGTGCGGAATTCCTGCAATTGTTGGCCGAATCAGCGGATCACTGCTCTGTTCTCCACCTTTCCGGTATTTACACTCGTCATGATAAACGGCATGACACGAAATGTCAAACGTTGTCATTTTTACATGTCTTGAGACGCAAATTTACCAACGTTACCATGTTTTTGATTATAAAAACTCGTTGCAATATCAAGCATTTTAAGCCTCTTCTACTATAATGAAAACGTTTGTAATGCATGTATTGCAAAGATGTCGCAATACAGTATGTTGGAACGTAAGCAGTCACAAGGAAAAACATGAAAAGCAGTATTCAAGATGTAGCGCAGCTTGCGCACGTATCCATTTCAACGGTTTCGCGTTCCTTCACACGCCCGGATCTCGTGTCGAAAGCCACCCGAGACAAGGTGATGAAAGCCGCGGACGAGCTGAACTTCTCCATTTCACGTTCCGCAGCCGCGCTGAAAACCGGTCGCGCGCTACGCATCGCGGTCTTGGTTTCCGGACGGCTCAACCTGTGGTTCAGCTCATCCATCATCGAAGGCCTCAACCAGATCTTCCACGACGAGGGATACGACATTTCCATCTACCAGATGTCGAGCATCGAGGAACGTCGTGAATTCTTCGACATGCTGCCGGTGCGCCGCAACGTCGACGCGGTAATCGTCATTTCCTTCGATATCGACGCCAACGAGATCGATCAGCTCAAGTCCGTCAATGTGCCAATCATCGGCATCAACTCGAGTCTGCCGGAAGTGCGCATCGACGACAAGCAGGGATCCGAGCTTGCCGCACGCCATCTTATGACGCTCGGCCACCGTGACATCGCCTACATTCGCACCAACCGCGAAGTGACGCTCCACTTCAGCGTGCAGGGACGTTTCGAATCGTTCATGGCGTGTTGCCAAGCCAACGGCATCGAACCGCGCGTGCTCGTCACCGACGAAAGCAAGAACAACATCAGCAAAGTCGTGACGCAGCTGCTCAGCCTCGACCATATGCCGACCGCGATCGCCTGCCAGGAAGACGGCATCGCGGTGCCGCTGCTGTTCCAGCTGGAACGCAACGGATTCACCGTGCCGAACGATATTTCCATCATCGGCTACGACGACAGCATTTACGCGCGCGACCTCGGCCTGACCACCGTGCGCCAGACGCCTGTCGAAATGGCGCAGGAGGCGGCCCGCATGACGCTCGATCTCATTGAGGAGCGCCCGCTTGACGAACCGTTCAAAACGTTCCCGGCGCAGCTGATCGTGCGTTCCACTACGGCTCGTCTGCATCGCTAAACGATCCGAACGAGCACCGTTCGCATAGCGTCTGTTTTTTGCTGCCATGTTGCACTTCACCACTTCGTGACAGCGCTTACATTTCTGTGGTACAAATCCATGAATCTACAGCGTGTTTTCGTCTAAAATCAGGGCTTTTAGTATCATGGAAGCGTTAATCATTTTCATCAAAGGAGGCACATGGCCAAACCGACCATCGCCAACGTAGCCGAATTGGCAGGAGTGTCGCAAGCCACCGTTTCCCGAGCACTTCGTGGCGCGACCAACGTCACAGAAGAGACCCGCATCAAAGTTCAGCGGGCAGCGGATCAACTCAACTTCACACTCTCAAAAAGCGCTTCCGCCCTAGCATCCGGAAAAACCATGCGCGTCATCCTCCTGGTCTCGGGCAAACTCAACGAGTGGTTCAATTCCGGAGTGCTCCAAGGGGTCTACGAGGAGCTCGCGCCGGTCGGCTATGACGTCACACCGGCCTTCATCACCGACCGCAGCGAACTGGACTGGTTCTTCTCCCAGCTGCCGAAAAGCCGCAACGCGGACGCCATCATCATTTCCTCATTTCAGCTCATGCCCGCCATGCGCGACCAGCTCCAAGCCATAGACCTGCCGACCGTGGGCGTCAACGTTCCTGCGGAATCGGGTTATTTCGACGCTTCCATCAGCATCGACAACTCCAGTGCTATGACCATGGCCGTACGATTGCTGCGCTCTCTGGGGCATACCAACATCGCGTTCTGCAGCGACTACATTCCGGCCGACATGGTCTACAACACCAGCCAACGCACCCAGGCGTTCGCGGATGCCGCACAGGCCAACGCCACCGATGGAATCACATTCAGCCTGCTTACGGCCGACGCGCACGATGCGCCGCTGAGCAAAGCCGACCTCGCCTCGCAACTGACCGCGAAACTGCTATCCCTTCCGGAACGCCCCACCGCCGTCTGCGTGGAAACCGACCAAGTCGCCATCGCACTGGTCAAGGAACTACGCAAGCAGCAGCTGAATGTGCCGGAAGACATTTCAGTGCTCGGCTTTGACGACGCTGAAATCGCACAGGCAGCGGATCTTTCCACCATTCGCCAGGAGCCAATCGAGCTAGGGCGCATAGCCGGTAGAAAAGTGCTGCAGCTCCTACGTAACGAACCTCTTGAACATCCGCATGAACTGCAGGATCCTTTGCTGGTGTTGCGCAACACCACAAGCCGCATTGACAGCGGGGCGGCGCCGGCGGAATAAATCGGCGTCATAAATCGACGGCAGCTGAATAAATCGAGAGGCAGCGGAAAAACGTAAAGCCGCCAAAACGCGAAAGCGGCCTGTATGCATGAACCAGATCATGCACACAGGCCGCTCTTTTCATCGCAAGCCTTGCAGGGCTTCAATCAGCGGTGCGATCTCACCCCTGCTGATCGAATTTCTGCGCTTGAGGAACGGATCCCAACGATTCCTCGTTGTTGTTCCATTCGGTGGCCCAGCCGTCGACGTAGGCGCTCTTCACCTTGCTCCAATCGCCGGTGCCCTGCGCGTATTCGATAAGCGCCGCGGCGACGTCGTCCTGCCACTGCTGATCCGGAACGGTGAAGCTGCGTACTTCGGTCTTGCCGTCGGCAGCGTAGGAGCGAGCGATCTTGGTCAGCGGATTATCCGGCTGGAACTCATCGCCATCGAATGTGGTGAACGGTACGGAGAAGCCCATATCCTGGGAGAGGATCTTCTTGGCCTCGTCATCGGTGACCATCCACTTGATGAAGTCGAGCGTGGCCTGCTTGTCTTTGTCGGAAGCGTTCTTGTTCACCGCCCAGCTGGCGTCATACACGCCTGCGGGACCGCTCTCCTCCTCGCCCTTGATGCCCATGTAATACGGCAGCATGCCAAGATCGTCGTCCGCTACTTCGTTACCCTTGATCTGCGTGTAGGCCCAGACACCGTTCGGATAGAACGCCACCTGGCCGAGCGCGAATTCGGAAGTGACATCGTCGTACGTCTTCGAGCTGACCAGGCTCGGATCAGTCGGGCTGGTCTCCAGCTCGAGATCGAACAGATCCTTGTAGTTATCCAAGTAGGTGCCCTTGATGGTCTTGGAGAACGTGGTGTTCATGTCCTTGTACTCGTAGTACAGCGGGATGCGCCCCATATGCGCGGAGAAACGGTATGTGTCGGAGGCATCCAGACCTGGCGTCGCGAACGCGCCGTCGACGCCGAGATCGTCCTTGTGCTCGTTGATGGACTCGGCCACGGCCTTGAGCGTCTTGTAATCCTTGATGTCGTCGGCGCTCTTGATCACCGCGTAATCCTTGCTGGCGTAATCGTTGATGATCTTCTTGTTGTAGATGATGCCGTACCATTCAGCCGCGTATGGCAGCGTGAACGAATCGCCATCAATGGTGTAGGAGTAGGCCTTGCCGTCATCGGTGAGCAGTTTGTACGCTTCGGTGTCCTGCAATGGCTCGCAATACTTCTGATATTTTGCGAACTGGTCGAAACCGGAGATGTTGAACATGGTCGGCGCGTTGGACTTGGCCAGCTCCGAGCTCATGGTCGCATCGTATGTGCCGGACGCACCGGTCTGCACGTCCACCTGCACACCGGTTTTTTCGGTATACATTTCGGCGAGCTGCTTGTATTGGTCCACGACTTCCGACTTGTTGTTCATGAAATACACATGGCCCTTGTCGGAATCAGCGCTGCTGCCGCCGCCGCAAGCCGCCAACGATACGCCCATGGCCAACGCCGCGGCGACCGCGCACGTTTTGGTGATGATTCCCTGCTTCATTGCTTATCTCCTTCGTTGGATTTGTTGTTATTCGTTGGACTTGCTGATTTTCGTGGTAGATATTTGTACGTGCGCCGACATTGCTTCCGGCCGCCGCGTTATAGCTGGAGCCAGACGGTGGTGTCCTGCGGCAATCGGCCATCCTCGGTGAGTTCACCCGACGCGAGGATGACATCGCCTTGCGGTAGTTCGGCCGGACGTTCGCCAAAATTGGTGACGCTCGCCCAACCGTTGGAACGACTGTAGGCGATGACTCCGCCGCGTTGTCCATCCGCGCCGTCCCGCACGTCAGATGGACGATCTTCGTCCAGCCACTGCAGTTCGGTGTCCTGCGGCATCAGGTTATGCCTCAACGACAGCGCCTTGCGGTACAGGTTCAGCATGGAATTCGGGTCGGCATCCTCCACGTCGACGGCGAAATCCTTGTACCATTTCGGCTGTGGTAGGTGTGGATCATGCTCGGCGCCCGCAGGAGAGAAACCGAAAGAACCATCGTGGCCGAATTCGTCATCGGGATCATCGAGCTTCGGTGCGTCTGCGGCGACCCAGGGCAGCGGCACACGGCAGCCGTCACGGCCTTTTTCGATTTGCTCGCGCACGCTGTTGAATGCGGTGGGATCTTCCAGCTCATCCCAAGGAATATCCGCGACTTCCGGCAGTCCCAGTTCCTCACCCTGGTAGATGTAGGTGGATCCAGGCAAGGCAAGTTCCATAAGAATCGCGGCACGGGCACGCTTGGCGCCCAATTCGCGGTTCTCCTCATAGGTGGTACCGTCGCGCAGCAGCCAATCCTTGGCCAGCTGATGATGCGACGAGGCTGGAACCTGCGGCAATCCATAACGGCTGGCGTGACGAGGCACGTCGTGGTTGCTCATCACCCAAGTCGCGGAGGAGCCGGAACGTTCCGCGCTTTCCAAGCCTTCCTCGATGGCCAGGTGCATGTCGTCGCGAATCCAGTCCTTCTTGGCGAACTCGAAGTTGAACACCTGTCCGAGCTCTTCGGTCGAAGCGTACAGATGCTGGCGATCCGGATTGACCCAGGCTTCGGCCACGGCGAATGCCGGCGGATTGTACTCGTTGAACACCTTGCGCCACTCGCGGTAGATGTCATGCACCTCATCACGGTCATACAACGGGTGCGACCCGTCCGAGGGAAGCACATGCTCGCAGACCTTGTAGCTTTCGAGGTCGTCGCGGTCAAGATCCTTGGCGAGGCCGTGCGCCACGTCCACGCGGAAGCCGTCCGCACCATGGTCGAGCCAGAAGCGCAGCGTCTTGATGAAGTCGGCGCGCACCTCGGGGTTCTTCCAGTTCCAGTCCGGCTGCTCCTTGGTGAACATGTGCAGATACCACTGGCCGTCAGGAACGCGCGTCCACGCCGGACCGCCGAAGCTTGCGATCCAATCAGTCGGCGGCTGGTCGCCGTTCGGGCCCTTGCCGTCGCGGAAGATGTAACGGTCGCGTTCCGGGGAGCCTGGGGCGGCCGCGAGGGCGGCCTTGAACCATTCGTGCAGGTTGGAGCTGTGGTTCGGCACGATGTCGACCACGACCTTGATGCCGTGCTCGTGGGCGGCCTTGGCGAGCTCGTCGAAATCGTCCATGGTGCCGAGCTTCGGGTCGACGTTGCGGTAGTCGTCCACGTCGTAGCCGCCGTCGGCAAGCTGGGACGGGTAGAACGGGCTCAGCCAGATGGCATCCACGCCGAGTTCGGCGAGGTAGTCGATCTTCTCGGTGACGCCTGCGATGCTGCCCAGGCCCGAACCGCGGGAGTCCTTGAAGGAACGCGGGTACACCTGGTAGACCACGGCCTGCTTCCACCACAACGCCGGATCGGTAGTATCAATTTCTTGTTGCACCATATGTTTTCACTTTCGTTCGCATCGTTGCAAAATGATAGCGGTTACATTTCTTCAAACTACAGATAAGAACATTTTTAAATCAACATCTTTTCTGCTTGTTATTAACAATGATAGCGCTTTCATTACTGCAACGCAATCCCTCCGACGCACGGCGTGTCCTACAACCGTACGTCGCCGCATAAAAAAACGAACTGCAATCAGGAGAGGAAAGGAAGACTTCCGATTGCAGCTCGTTGCTTGTTCAATTATTCAGTTATGCAGTTATTCGATCAATCACGCGCCGATGGTATTTCCGCGCTACGCGACGCGCGGACCGATTCGTCATGCGCGATTACGATTGGTTTTTCGAGACGATCAGTGAGACGCGTCGTATTCGGTCTTCCAACCGTCCACGAATGCGGTCTTGACGGCATCCCAGTCGCCGGTGCCCTGCGCGTACTCGAGGAGGGCGGAACCGAGCTGGTTCTTCCACTCTTCGGACGGCATCATGGTGAAGTTCCAAGAGACTGCGGTCTTGTCAGAATTCTGATCTTCAACAGCGGCCTGCACCAGCGGATTGTCGGACTTGACATCGCTGAAGGACTTGAACGGAGTGGTGAAGCCCATGGCGCTGGACAGGGACTCGATGCCGGTCTTGCTGGTGACGACCCACTTCAGGAAATCCTTGGTGGCCTGCTTATCGGCGTCGGAAGCCTTGGAGTTAATGCACCAGTAGTTCTCGGAGCCAGTGGCCAGACCCTGGTTCTCCTCGCCCTTGACGCCCGTGTAGATCGGGAGCATGCCGATGGACTCGGCCTTCATGCCGTTCTTCTGCAGATCGGTCCATGCCCAAGTGCCGTTCTGATAGAACACGGCCTCGCCGAGGGAGAACTCGGAGGTGGCGTCATCACCGGTCTTGGAGCTCAGCTGGGTCGGTTCGGTGGTGGAATCCTTCAGGTACAGGTCGAAGATGTTCTTATACTCCGGCAGATAGGTACCCTTGACGGTCGCCGGCTGCTTGGTGATGTTGTCATCCTTGAACTCGTAGTACAGCGGCAGGTTGGCCAGATGGGTCTTGAAGCGCCAATCGGAGCTGGAATCGAAACCGGCGGAAGTGAATGCGCCCTTAACGCCGAGCTGGTCCTTCTTGGCCTGGATGTCATCAGCCACGGCCTTCAGGGTATCGAAATTGTCGATATCCTTGACGTCCTTGATCTTGGCGCCATCGGTGGCGATGTACTTGGCCAGCAGATCCTTGTTGTAAATCAGACCATAGGTTTCCATAGCGTACGGAACGCCAACGACCTTGCTCCCATCCTTGAGGGCGACGTCCTTGTTGATGAGCTGCTTGTACGGCTCGGTGTCCGTCATGTCATCAGTGTAGGACTTCCAGTTCTGATAGCCGACCGGACCATTGACCTGGAACAGGGTCGGGGCTTCGGACTTGGCGATCTCGGACTTCAGGGTCTGCTCGTAGGTGCCGGAAGCAGCAGTCTGGACCTTGACCTCGACACCGGTTTCCTTGGTGTAATCCTTGGCCAGCTTCTGCCATTCGTCGTTGGATTCCGGCTTGAAGTTCAGGTAATAGACCTTGCCCTTGCCGTCGTCGGAGCTGGAGCTCGATCCGCAAGCGCCCAACGTGCCTACAGACATCGCCGCGATGGCGACCATTCCAACTGCTGCCTTGATAGTACGATTCATCATCGAACCTTTCTCTTCCATTCCTGTTTCCCAGCACCCCGCTGGTCAACATCCTGTGAAATCGCTTCCTCACGATTCCTGACATGCACTATTGTGCCGCATTTCTCCCGTTTTTGCAAACGTAGGCAAGAAAAACCATTTTTAGAGTGATTTTACGATCGCAGGTTTTTCTCAAAATACTTTATTTTCAACGGTTTTCATCACACTGTCTTTATGAAACCGTTTGCGACACACCCTCCATATCACACGGCAACAATCGCAGTGAATCGCGAACCTGACGCCGTACGGCAACAAAAAAACGTCGGCGGTTTGTAAACGATGTCAAACTACCGACGTTCAGCCCAGCGCAACGCACCTAGCAATTCCAATGCTCGATAACGTTGTCTCCCTTATATTGGCTCAGCACGCAATAATGCGCGGTGTCGAGGCGCAGCAAACGCGCGAAATGCGGATCGACGTCCAGCCACTGCGAGGTGAGGATGCGCAACACATGCGCGTGCGCCACCAACAGCACGTCATGACCGGCATTGAGCAGCGGCATCACCGCGTCGATCGCATCGCGGGTGCGCGCGGCGGCCTCCTCAACCGTCTCGCCAGGGCCATTGTGCACCGGAACCTGCTCGCCGCTTGGCAACGTCTCAACCCAGTCGCCCTCCAACGATTCGGGAAGGGAACGCGGACCGTCGCGCCATACATCCCACTGGAAGCCGCCAGCCTCGCTCACCTCCTGGCGTGTACGCCCTTCGGCACGGCCGTAATCCCATTCCGCAATCTCGTCAAGCACTTTGAAATCGCCATAACCAGCCAGTTGCGCGGTCTGCTGGGCGCGACGCAGGGGGCTTGCGAACATGCAGCCTTGGTCGAAACCATTGGGGAACGCCTCACGAAGACGCTCGCCCGCCGCACGAGCCTGCTCGCAACCGGTATCGGTCAACGGAATATTGGTTCGGCCGGTATGCTGGCCCGATTCGCTCCACACAGTCTGGCCATGGCGCAGCAGTACCAGGCGGCCGGGCGCGGTTGAAGAAGCATCCTTGCTTCCGACTTGAGTATCTGTCATACTCCTACTCTAGCCGACGAAAAGCGTTTCACCAGCAATCTTCCACCACGTGTCTTAAGCGCTTCGCAACGCACGCATGCGCCGGCGAAATCCAACCGAAATCCGACGACACGGTCTACACTGGAAATCATGAGTGAAATGCCTGACCCGGAATCCAGCGCAGACCGCATCGTAGCGTCGCTGCATAACGTCGACGAGAAAGTGAATGCCCTGCGCGAACAGCGAATCAACGATCCCGACGATCTTTGCGACAAGATGTTCAAGGTGGCCGCCCCCACGCTGGCCGGACTCGTGTTCGGCAAACTGTTCGAACTGGCATGGCGCAAGTCGGTCGGCCGCAAAGTCGTGTTGCCGGACGGCACCACCGACAAACGCAAGGAACTGGCGCTGAATCTCGTGTTCGGCGTGGCTTCCGCAGGACTCGGCGCGCTGGTATCGCAACTATCCGACCGCGGATCGCAGGCGCTGGTCGATCGCCGCCACTCCCGTCAATCGCGCCGAATCCGCTGAAACCGTGGAATCCGCTAGATTTGCCGATAAGCGCAAATTTCGCCAGATCCGCAAACAATCCCACTCCAACTTCCATATTTCGAAGCGTGCGATTCAGATCTGCAATTGAAGCTGCGGTTGGAACCGCACGAAACTGCACGGAACTGCGATTGGAAGGAATGCGCTTGCGGGCGAAAATACTTGCGCAATTACGCGGATGGGATATAAATAGTCAACATGAGTAATATTCTGCATAATGCAACTGTCGACACTCTGCTGGAGCGTCGTTCCATCCGCAAATTCAAGCCGAAGCCGCTGAGCGACGATATCGTCGAAACTCTCGAAACCGTGGCCCAGCATGCCGCAAGCAGCCAATTCCTGAACGACTGGTCGGCAATCCGCATCACCGATCCGGCCGCAAAGAAGCGTCTTGCCGAAATCGGCGGGCAGCCATATATCGCGACCGCGCCACTGCTGTACGTGTTTGTGCTTGACGAGCATCGCAATGCGGCCATCGCAGCTTCCAAGGGCGTTGAGACCGCTTCCGACGAGTTTACGTTGAATGGCAGCTATCGTTACACTCAGGCACAGAATGACGCAGTTTTGGCGCTTCATGCGATGGAGACGGCCGCTTATTCGCTCGGCCTTGGCTGTGTGATTCTCGGCTCGCTGCTTAACGATGTTCCGGCTTTGATTGATCTGCTGAATCTTCCGGAATACACGTACCCTGTGCTCGGACTTGCGATTGGCAAGCCCGATCAGGATCCCGCACTCAAGCCGCGTATGCCGCGCTCCATGCAGTTCTTTGAGAATGAGTATCCGTCGAACAATGAGACGTTGCTTGCCGGTTTGCAGGATTTTGACGAGGAAGTGCATCGGTATTACGATTTGCGCAATACCGAGCGCCCAGTTGATCCGTTCAGCGATCAGATCGCGTCGAATGCGGTCGATTCCGGTGTGACCAGCAAGGCCGTGGCTCCAAACGCCAAGCGCCAAGGCTTCCGCCTCGAGCGCTAACGGAACTACTTACGACGTGGTTTGTAGCCTTTTTTGCGGGAATGCGGTTTAATCTGCTGATTGAAGGGCACGTACGTGTAGCTGGATTGTGGATCGCGATGTGTGAGATGCCAGGTTCCGCAGAATTCGCACCGATACACCCATAGTTCGGTGCCGCGTTCACGCCAACTCTGGTCGGCGGCCTGCCGGGCCGTCGCTTTGTCGCGATACATGATTTTGTTCGATTCGACGCAGCGTTTGGGTACGAAATAATGCATAGTTCCCCAGTCTATTCCACCATCGGATAAGGGCAGGAAGCTCCCCTGAAATTCCTGGGATCCCCCAGCGTCCCGGGACTCCCAGTGACTGGAGCGATCCGCCCGCCACCAGGCCTCCCGGCGGAACAAAACACCCAGTGGGTGGAGGAATCCTTCCGCCCACGGGCCTTCCGGCGTCCCGAAACTCCCGGCCGATGGAGGAATCATCCCGCCGGCAGTCCTTCCGGCGTCCAAAAACCTCCAATGGGCGGAGGAAACGCCCGTGTGCGGGAATAAGAAAAGGGGTTCCCGGAGCGTCGCGCCCGGGGATCCCCCGGAAACCGGAAGACAAACAAAAAAGGGGGTTCCCGGAGCGTCACGCTCGACGGGAAC
>ENA-OPCE01001781-OPCE01001781.1-human-gut-metagenome-genome-assembly--contig:-NODE-1781-length-12545-cov-3.007446_pt1 | contig 12545 bp, 9 predicted proteins | sample MGYA00241247_ERZ501474 | MGnify/ENA primary metagenome ERZ501474 (study PRJEB25962, sample SAMEA2042572) | human gut metagenome | biome: human gut; feature: human-associated habitat; material: faeces... | reverse complement strand
CGGGAATGTGTATACACGTTTCCTGATATCGATGAAACGCATTGCCATGTCCATGAAGTCCACTTCCGGATGCTCATCCACGAACTGTTCCACAGCCTGTAGATAACGTTCCTGCATGGCTACGGCACCACCCTGCAACGTCGATCCATCGGCCATGGCAAACGAAGCATTCACGCCGCTCATATCGCGACTGACCGCACGGTTTGCGGCACCGGCGTCCGCGAACGCGAACCGCGAGAATCCCGACTCACGTCCTTCACGCCCAGCCTGTTCGATAACGCACAGCACCAGATGCGTGGTGGCCAGCTTCATCATCGTGGCCCATTGAGAACGGTTTGAATCGCCGATGATCACATGCAGCCTTCGGAAGGCGTCGGGATCGGCATGCGGCTCATCCCTCGTGTTGACCATTGGACGCGATCTTGTGGTCGCCGATGAAACAGCCTCATCCAGAAAATCGGCACGCTGCGTGATCTGGAAACCTGATTCCGTCACCCTGCCTGCGCCAGTGAACAGCTGCCTGGTAATCAGGAACGGCAGCAATTCGTGTTCGATGACGTCCAACGGCACAAAACGACGTACCAGATAGTTTTCATGGCAGCCGAAGGAATGCCCTGCGGAATCCACATTGTTTTTGAACACATGCACTGTGGCACGTGGCCCATGCGTGGCTCGAAGCCTTTGCTGGGCGTCCAACGCAAGATCGCGCATCACCAGTTCGCCGGCCGCATCCACGGCAAGGGCGTCCATGGGATCGCAGGCCTCGGACGTGGCATATTCAGGATGCGATCCGACATCAAGATACAGTCGCGACCCGTTTTCAATATACGTATTGGTCGATCGCGCGGAGGCAACGATCGGCTGGAACATCATCATTGCCGTCTGGCTGGCGTCGCATGGCACATCCGCACCGGTCACGCTGACGCCGTATTCCGTTTCAATGCCGAAAATACGAGCGAAAGAATGAACCTCACGCAACGTTCCCGCATCAAGCGGTGACGAGGAATGATTGCCGCTGTCTCGCAGCTGCGGCATCACTCGCCGCCTTTTTGCACGAAACTACCGACATATTCCTCAGCATTGGACTCGAGCACCGATTCGATATCGTCAAGCACGGCATCCAACGCATCAGCGGTTCCGTCGACTTGTACGCCGGCGGATTCGACAATGTCACCCACCTCTTGGCCTGCGGATGCGGATTGAGCCTGTTCAAATTCCTGAGGCATGACATTCCTCCCTGTAACTTCCGGTTGCAAACCTGCAAAAAAACGCTGCGCCACACCTTATATCAGGTGTGGCGCAGCATGCAACACTATGCCAAATACTGGCTCAGATCATTGGTGATCAGACCATTGGTGGCCATCACATCGTTCTCCTGGCGCCAGTGAACGCTTTCGCCGTTCCACTGGGTCAGATGGCCTTGCGCCTCCCAAATCACCACAGCACCAGCAGACACGGCAGGTACGTCCCACTCATGCAAGTGCGGTTCGAAATACGCATCGTACGTACCGTCGGCCACCTTGCACAAATCAAGGGACGCCGGGCCGACACGTTTAATATCGGCAGGACGTCCGCCAATCTTCGCCACCACATCGAGCGCACGCTGCGATTCGGACGATACCGGAGACATGCCGAAACTCACCACCGAACCATCGAGGGACGACGTGGTGGAAGGAATGATTTTCTCGCGTTTGTCTCCCAACGGAGTCTTGCGAATACGAATCGCGCCGGATCCACGCACCGCAAGATACGTCAATCCCAGCGCCGGAGCGTGCACAATCGAAAGGATCGGCTGTGCGGAGCACTGGTCGTTGAATTCGAACAATGTCACGGTGATGGCCCATTCCGGCATGCTTCGCGCGAAATTGATCACGCCGTCGATGCCACCCACACACCAGTATCGCTGGCCGGGATAGCACTGCTCCGGCCTCAGCTGCCAGAAGCCATCGAACACGTCGACATAGGTCAAACGGTTGCTGATGAACTGCTGCAGGCGCTTGTCGGTGTCTGAAGTGAAGTGGAAGCAGTCTTCGGACACTTCCAGTTTTCTCATGTCGTGCGGATTCATCTGGTCGTTCAACGCATGCTTGCCTGCGTCCTGCAGGATGCGTGCGACTTCGAGGGCGATTTGCCTCAGTTCCATAGATATGCCTTTTCGTTTCCTCTGTACAGTCCCGGCACGTCCTCTCCTCAAAATACCGGGATGATGTTACCTGTTGTCAATGGTCGTTCTTCGCGACCAATTGATGGCAATGTTACCCGCACAGATTGCATTTCACCGTAACATTTCCAAAATCGACGCCGCATCTTGGACACGCTCACAATAGCGGGAACATTGAGATTTGCTATAGTTCAGAGGGTCTGACATATCCAATGAGACCATCGGATTCTCCACGGTATTATCACCAATCGTTCGATGGCGCACCGTAAGATGCGACCACGATGCGGCCACAACCTGTTCTGGAAAACGACGAATCATTTCGGCACGCAACCAAGCACGGGTATCGGAAGGCGCTTCCACCGAAGCCTGCACCAACTGCCCGTCCGTAAACAGCCGCTCCGTTTGGGCACGCAACCGATCGAAAATCGAGTCAGCGGGATCAATCGCAGCCCACTTTAAATCGACGGCCGCAATACGCGCATCATCCCAACCGGAGCCAATTTTACGACGCAGCTTCTCCAACAACTGCCATTTCAATAGCCATTCAATGCGGCCAGCTTGCTCGCGCATCGTCAAACGCGCATCATCATCGGCATGCCTGATGGCAGCCACATCGGCGCCTGCCCCCACATCGCCATGATGTTACGGGTCGAACGGTCAGACCATGCCGGTTCACCGGACGTGTCGGTTCCATAGATCACGGCAGCGGCAGCATACACCAGGCCACGCAGGGTGACCTCAATCTGCCATGCCGAGGTCTCGCCGCCATATTCCAGCGGCAACATGGCACCTAATGTCAAATCATGAGACACCTCGTGCATGGCGCTCACCGGATCGGCGAGCATGATTGGCTCCAACGCTTCGTCTATGTTCAATCCCGCCTCTTCGGCATGCTCAAGCAGCCACAGCAGCATGCTGGTGGTGCCGAGTTTCAGCGCCTGCGGCACATCCATACGATTGGCGTCCCCGACAATCACATGCAATCGACGGTATGCATCCGTGCTGTGCGATTCGTCTCGAGTATTGATGATCGGCCTGTCGAATGTGGTCTGCAAACCGACTTTCATATGAAAATAGTCGGCGCGCTGGCTGAGCTGGTATCCGGCGGTTTCGCTTCGTTCGCCGATACCGACGCGACCTGATCCGGTAAAAATCTGTCTCGCTACAAAATGTGCCGTCATGAGTTTCGCAACTTGGTCAAACGGCACCGAACGCAGCATCATATAATTTTCGTGGGTGCCCCAGCTTGCACCTTTGCCGTCGACGTTATTACGGTGCAGCGCGATTGCGATACCGGTCTGTTCGCTGGCTTTGCGCGCGCACTCACGCATGATGAGATCGCCGGCATGGTCGTAGAGCACGGCATCGAAGGGATCATCGGTTTCGGGCGCGGAATATTCAGGATGCGCATGATCCACATACACACGGCCGCCATTGACTGCAATCACATTGGTGATGTTGAGCTGCGGAGCGTCCGTCAACAGATCAGGATGCGCGGATGCACGTTCCAGCCTGATGCCGCGGGCGTCGTTGACCGGATCCTCCTGCCGATAGTCCCAGCGAATATGCTTGGTTTGTTCGTTCGCCGCGGCACCGACCACATCGAACGATAGCTTCACCGGATTGTAATGCTCCATTCCGAGAGCGGAAACCGCGTATTCCGTTTCCGTGCCCATGATTCGACGAACGCTCATTGATACGACTTCCCTTCGTCTGATTTCGCGTTGCCTGCCAGCATTATTCGACTGGTCGTATACGGGTGATGCGCCCTGCTTCCAAACCATTGATACGGCTCCACTGTTCCGGATTGGCGTCCAACACCGCATCGCGGGTTTCAAGAAACTCCTCGTCGACGGCCTTCGCCAACAGATCGACGCCAATCGCCGCCGGCTGTCCGCTTTCGATGGAGATTTTCACAGCACGGGTTTTGGCACGATCCACAATGTTTTTCAGCACCGCACCCGACACCACATCCGCCAGATAGATCGGATGCCATTGCCCATGCTCATCGCACACGTCGCACAGATACCGGTGCTCGTCCGTCGAATAGATATCGCTGACCAGCACCCCAATCAAAGCCTTCGCATCCACCCCTGGCACCAACGGCAAATCGTCGGTCAGATAATGGCGGATGATCTGCGCCGCCTGAGCCGCTTTCGGACGCTCCACACGAATCTTCACATCCAAACGACCAGGACGCAACACCGCCGGATCAATCATGTCGATACGGTTCGAAGCGCCGATGACCATAACATTGCCAAGCGTTTCCACGCCATCAAGTTCAGCCAAAAACTGCGGCACAATAGTGGTTTCCACATCCGACGACACGCCGGATCCACGAGTGCGCAGCAGCGAGTCCATCTCGTCAATGAACACGATCACCGGTTTGCCATCCGCCGCACGCTCACGCGCGCGCTTGAAAATCATGCGGATCAGGCGTTCCGACTCGCCCACGAACTTGTTGAGCAGTTCCGGCCCCTTCACCGACAGGAACACGCCACGACCGCCGGCAGCGCCTTCGGCGAGCGCATTGGCCACAGCCTTGGCGATCAGCGTCTTTCCATTGCCTGGAGGCCCATACAGCAGCACGCCTTTCGGCGGCTTCAAATCATAACGTTCGAACAGTTCGCGATGCAGGAACGGCATTTGCACGGCATCGCGAATACGTTCGATCTGCTCATCCAAACCGCCGATATCAGCGAACGTGACATCCGGCACTTCCTCAAGCACCAAGTCGGCATCATCCTGCGCGGGAACCAACGCAAGCGCGAATCTCATGGACGAATCGACCGTAACACGGTCGGACACATTGATCGAAGTTTTCGACAGCGCTCCCGAACGGCGGACCAACGCAACGTTTCCACCGCCATCCGCGACCAGCAATCGCCCATCATCAATGACCTGCTTCACCGTGCGCACTGCGCCCACAGCATCGGTGCCGGCTTGCGAAACCACCACCATGTTCTCGTTGAGCAGCACCGTGCGCCCAGCCTCAAGCCTGGATGCCTGCACATTCGCCGCAACCGGCACGATCATGCGACGGCTTCCGGAAATCACCTCGGCGCTGGCATGCTGTACCCCCTGTTCGTCCGTGCGAGAGGAATGCACGCGAACCATGGTGGCGAAGGTCATGGGCGGTCCCGCCAACTGGTTCAGCTGGGCCTTGGCCTTGGTGAGCTCCTGGGTGGCACGGCTCAACGCCTTGGCCAACGCATGATTCTTGGCCATCAACTGGTCGTTGGCCTCACCCAACGACGCCAACGTCTCATCACGTTGATCCATTTCATCAGCCTCGCTTTCCACCGAATGCGTTTCGAGCCGTTCCGTCATTTCGTCATGTCATGGCGCATTCGCATTCAACATGCTCAACCCTTAAGAATACCCATTGTCCTCATGATTTCCGACAATCAAAACCATGCTTGAACAAGAATCGCCGAACATTGCGCCCACTCCCACCCTTTCCCAGCCTGGACTGCTGGTGATGGATGTGGATTCCACGCTGATCGATGAGGAAGTCATCGACGAGCTGGGCGCCGCCGCTGGAATTGGCGAGCAGATCGCGTCGATTACCGCACGTGCGATGAATGGCGAACTTGATTTTCGCGAGGCGTTGCAGGCTCGTGTTGCGCTGCTTAAGGATCTGCCGACTTCGGTGTTCGATGATGTGTATCGTCGCGTGCATTTCACACAGGGGGCGCTTGATTTGATTGACGCTTTGCATGCGCATGGTTGGAAGGTCGGCGTGGTTTCCGGCGGTTTCCATGAAGTCGTGGACCGTCTTGCCGCCGACGCGCATCTTGATTTTTGGATTGCGAATCGTTTGGAAGCCGCTGATGGTTGTTTAACCGGCCATGTGCTTGGCGATATCGTTACGAAAGATGTGAAATTGCAGTCACTGCGTGATTGGGCTTCGCGCATGGGCATCAGCATGGGTCAGACTGTTGCGGTTGGCGATGGAGCCAATGATCTGCCGATGATTCATGCCGCCGGACTTGGCGTGGCGTTCTGCGCCAAGCCTGCGGTTCAGGCGGATGCTCCGCATCGTGTGAACGAACGTGATTTGACCCGGATTCTTGATTTTCTTCGTTGATTCGCATTCTTCGATGATGCGAATCCCGATAGATCCGAGTCGCGATATAGCAAAATCCGATATTGCAGGATAACGATATTGCCGTGTGAAATGATGATGTTCACACGGCAATATCGTTATGATCCGTTTATTCGACACTACTTGCAGTAGGCTCCGTCGAGATGCGCGCCACGCGCCCAATCGGCGGCACGCATGGCTTTTTTGCCTTGGGCTTTGACTTCCAGCAATTCCAAAGGATCTGAGGAAGTACCCACCCACACGTTCTTTTTTCCGGCCACGATCCGCCCTGGTTCTAGCGAAACGGGTGTGTTGGGATTGCTCATATCGGCGCCCTGCGCACGCAACACATGCAACGTGGCCGGTTCTGCTTCGGCATTGGCGTGCAGTTCGCACCATGCGCCCGGATTGGGCGTGCAGGCTCGAATCTGACGATCCACCGCGAATACAGGAATGTCGAAACGAATATGCGCGTCTTCAACCGTGATCTTCTGAGCCACCTCATATGCGCCGGCAGGCTGTTCCACAGGCGCGATCTGATCGTCGGCCATGGCCTGCAGCGAGGCGGCAAGCAAACGGGAACCATCCTCGGCAAGACGGTTCAGCAGCTCACCCGCCGTTTCATGCGCTCCGATTTCCACAGTGGACTGCGCCAGAATCGGACCGGCATCCATGGCTCGCACGATGCGGAACACCGTGGCTCCGGTCACCTTCTCGCCCGCCCAAATGGAACGCTGCACGGGAGCCGCGCCACGCCACTGCGGAAGCAGCGAGAAGTGCAGGTTGTACCATCCCATCGGCAGCGCGTCGAGCACATCCTGCTTCAGGATTTTGCCATACGCCACCACTGCCGCGGCCTGGGCACCGGTCGCAGCAAGTTCGGAAATGAACGTTTCCTCGCTCGGATCGGATTCAATCACCGGCAAACCAAGATCAAGAGCGGCCTGCTTCACGGGATTCGGTACCAGTTTGCGTCCACGCCCGGTAGGAGCATCCGGTCGGGTGAGCACTGCGACCACTTCGAAACGCTCGGTATCTTCAGCCAGCATTTTCAACGACGGCACCGCAACATCCGGAGTACCGGCAAACAGCACTTTCAGCACGAAAAGTCCTCCTTATCAAATCCTCATCACATCGTTATCATCGTGGGAATCATTCCGGCCGCATCAACAGCATGTAAGGCAGCGGAACGCAACACACTATGCCTGATGCACCGCGGGAATCTTCACACCCGCATCAATCAGCAGCGCACGCAACGCACGTGAATCCTTGAATCGAACGCCACGAATGCCCGCATTGTTCGCACCTACGATATTCATGGCCTTATCGTCCACGAACACCGCGCCGGAAGCATCAATGCCGAACTGTTGCAACGCGAACTCGTAAATATCCTTATTCGGCTTACGCAGGGAGACATATCCGGAAACCACACGATCGTCGAGGCTGCGCAGAATATCGAAATTGTCGAGCGCGATCGGGAACAGATCCTTCTGCCAGTTGCTCAATCCCCACACATGCACGCCGGCCGCTTTCAAATCGTTGATGAGCACGCGGGCGCCCGGCACCACGCCGGTCAACGAGTCGACGAAATTGTCGAGATAGTACTGCAGCATGTCGGCCCATTTGTCTCCATAACGTTCACGCATCAGGGCGACGCCGTCATCATTCGACATGCCGCAATCCAGTTCATCGTTGATGTCGTAGAAGCCGGAAATATCGTTGTCAAGGAACTGTTCAACAAGCTCGTCGCTATAGCGGGGCGTCATCACGGCCACCGGATCCCAGTAGACGAGCACGTTGCCGAAATCGAAAATCACATCGGTGATCGGCTTGCCCGCATTCACCGCAGCTTCGCCGTCAGCCATGAGCACGTCGTACTCCATATCAGGCTCTCCAGGCCAACCCTTCATATGATCCTCCATTCACTGCTGTGCGGCCTCATGCCGAACTGCCAACCTGTCTAGTTTTTCACGGCGAGGGGACGTGCGTCAGATTCGCTCCTTCGGATCAAGCTGAAAACGCAGTTCTCCCGGTTCGCGCGCGGCCACATGGCGGGCACTGGCGGAACGCAAACGCAACGCCAACTCACCTCGGCGACTTTGCGGCACACGCACCACCGCCTTGACACGATCCGCAGTGCCTTCCAATTCGCGCGAATCAATGGTCCGAGGCTGCGGAATAGGTACCGGCCCCAATACGGACGGCAGCATGCCTTCGGTGGTTTCGATGGCGGACAGGTCACCCCCACCCAACGCGCCGATACGTTCCAGCGTGACCTTCACCGCGTCACGACGTCCCCATACGCATGCGGCGGCAAACACAGGCGGCAATGCGGTTTGTTCACGTTCCCGCAATTCGGTTTGCGCCAGCAACGTTGAATTCCAAAGCATCAACGATTGAGCGAGCGTGGGATCGGTTTCGCCGATCAACAGGGCCTGACCTCCCCTGATTCGCGGCGCGCACAGCGAAACCGCGCGCATCCACGACGTCAACGTGTCTACGCCCGCGTCAATGCCGAAGGCGTACAAGCTGGTCCATGCGTCGAGAATGGCCACGGCCCGGTATTCGCATTCCGAGGGGTTCCTCCCACGTACACGGGGTTCTGCGCCGGGAGTGGCGATGACCAACTGCGGCGCAAACCCGATATCGGGAACAATGCCGCGTGGCTGGCTCGGCGTTGAAAGCACAATGGGCACGCCACGAAACAGTCGGCTCAGCTCCTGCGCAGTTCCGGCGGCACCCACACGAACCACGCGCATACGTTCGTTATGGCATGCCGGGCAAGCCCATTGCACAGTGGCGACACCGCACCAACGACAACGCACCGACCCATCCCGTAACCGTTCCAATGGACCCGTGCAGTACGAGCAGCGAGCCTGACGGTGGCATTTCGCGCAGCTCAATGCTTCACCGATGCCATCCTGCGGAATGCTCAACAGCACCGGACCGCTTTCCAACGCCTTCGACAGCACTCGCACCGCAGTGTGCGGCACACGCGCTCCGATGGTCGAATCCGCAAGTCTTGCCAATTCGTCACGGTTCAGCCAACGAATCCAAGGACTCGCTTCCTTGGTTACGGCAGGGAATGCGTGAATCGGCGTACTGAAACCGCTGACCTGGGTGGCACCGACATGCGCCGCATCGGTTTCCCACTGGCTTTGCACACTGCGCGCATTGGCCATCGCGACGAACACGCCATTATGCGCTTTTGCACGTAACCGCAACACTCCGCGGGCGTTGGCGTAAGGCATCATGCCATCGGCATCCTGATAGCACACGTCATCGAGAATGAGGAACAACGCATTGCCATCCACCGGCGCATACATCGCCGCCCGTGTGCCGATCACGCACCGCACCTGCCCTCCACTGATGGCCAGATACGCACGATACCGTTCAGCAGGCGCCATCTGCGCGTTCAGAATGGCGAAATCGCCGCCGTACGCACCATTGGATGATTGGGTTGGCGCGAAACAGCGCAAGCCGATCGACTGCAACGTTTCGGCCATGTCCTCAATCTCACGCATGGTCGGCAACACCAGTACCGCCGGTTTGCCCTGCAATAAGGCCGCGGCCACCATCCAGGCCACGCACTGCCTCCAATGATGGGATCCCGGCAATGGGTCGAGCACGAACGCTTGGAAACGTTGCCCTTCCAATGCCGTACGAAGCAGGTCGATATTACCGTATTGCCGCTGCAGCTGCTCGTACGATTCCTGCTCGATCTTGGCAAGCGATTCGATACGTCCGTTTTTTTCAATACCCGTTCGATTGCCGATACGTTGTTCCTGTTCGACGCGAGCCACGCGCGGAGGCACCGCCAAACGCAGGATATTGGCTCGCGTTCCGCCGAATGCGTCCGCGATAAGTGTGGCATCGTTGCGCATGGATTCCGACACAAGCACACGATCGATGACCACCCGTTCGATGAACCGCAATGACGATTCAGGGGTTTCGCTGGTATCGGTCCGTTTCCAAATGATGCCGTTGACCCGTTGCCCGCCGAAGCGGACACGCACCATTACTCCGGGCTGGGCGGCTTCGGAATACTTCTCCTCAACGTAATAGTCGAAGGTCTGCCCCAAATGGATGGCCTGAATATCCAGCACCACTTGGGCTATGGGATGCTCCGCAGCCGGCGTTTTAACCGCGGGCGCACGCTTGCGCCGCTTGCGCGGGGCGAGCCCGTCAAGCGCCAGCTGCTCGGCATCCTCAGTACTCATGATTCAAGGGTAACTCAGCCTTCGATGGCGGCTTTCAGCTCGTCGACCTTATTGGTGGTCTCCCAGGTAAAATCAGCATCGTTGCGTCCGAAATGACCGTAAGCAGCGGTCTTGGAATAGATCGGACGCTTCAGATCAAGCTCGTCGATAATGGCGGCCGGTCGAAGGTCGAACACCTTACGCACAGCCTGCTGGATCTGCTCGCGAGTCACACCATTTTCAGTGCCGTACGTTTCCACATTGATGGACACCGGATCGGCCACGCCGATGGCATACGCCACCTGCACCTCAACCTTGTGGGCCAGACCTGCCGCCACAATGTTCTTGGCCACCCAACGCGCCGCATAGGCAGCGGAACGATCCACCTTGCTCGGATCCTTGCCGGAGAACGCGCCACCGCCATGATGAGCCGCACCGCCATACGTGTCGACGATGATCTTGCGACCGGTCAGACCGCAGTCGCCCTGCGGACCGCCAACCACGAAGCGGCCGGTCGGGTTGATGAGGAAGCGGGTGTCCTTGAGCCATTCGGCAGGCATGACAGGACGGATGATCTTTTCAATGACTTCGTCAATGAACTCAGCCTTCATGTGCTTGCCCTCGGACATTTCAGGGGCATGCTGCGTGGAGAGCACGATCGTGTCGCAACCGATCGGCTTGCCGTCGCGATAGCGGAGCGTCACCTGGCTCTTGGCGTCAGGGCGCAGAGTCGGGAAGGTACCGTTCTTGCGCACAATGCTCTGACGCTCGACGAGACGGTGGGCGTAGTAGATCGGCGCGGGCATGAGGGTCGGCGTTTCGTCGCAGGCGTAACCGAACATCAGGCCCTGGTCGCCGGCACCGAGGTTGAGTTCGTCGTCGGCGGCGCTGTCGACACCCTGAGCGATGTCCTGAGACTGCTTGTCGTAACCAACGAGGACGGAGCAACCCTTATGGTCGATGCCGTATTCGGTGTTGTCATAGCCGATGCGCTTGAGAACGTCGCGGGTGAGGCCGATGTAATCGACGTTGGCGCCCGTGGTGATTTCACCTGCGAGAACGACGAGGCCCGTGGTGCAGAGGGTTTCCGCGGCAACGCGGCTCATGGGATCCTGTTCGAGACAGGCGTCGAGGACGGCGTCAGAGATCTGGTCCGCGACCTTGTCGGGATGACCTTCACTGACGGATTCGGAAGTAAAAAGATATTCGCTGGCCATTGCCATACTCCATTAGGAATGAGAAGGACAGCGCCTAACGCAATGAGGTATGTCGACTGCCAGTCGATTGCGCAAGACGCTTTAGCGGTATTTGTCATCGCCCCGCAAGTTGTCTTTGTTAACTCGGCGAACGTCGAATAATACAACCATCAGGATTTCCGTGCCACTGAAGGCACGAATGAATCTGAGCGTGGCATCGTTCGTGACGTGTCCTTATTGTGAATCTGTATTCTTTTGTCTGGCTGAAGGTCGTCAGGTTCTTTTCTCTGCCTGCAGGAATACTCTCCTCGTGGAGGTTGCCCGATTGTATGTTCCCGACAGTCAAGGTACATCCGGGCGAGCTTCGCACTCTATATCTGGTTCAGGCCGTTCACGTGTTTGAGAATCGGGCCCTGCCTCGCAGCCTGGTCCCAGTGGCGTGATCGTGTCGAAGGACGACGGCTCATGTACTCGGGTTCGACCTGTTCACGTGCTTGAGAATCGAGGGGGCCTCGTTGTCCTGTGCCGGTGGCGTCATCGTTGTCGTCGCCTGCGGCAGTAGGAGAGTTAAGGCGATTGTCGAAGGGCGATGGCTTTCTGGGGCGGCCTGTTCACGTGTTTGGGAATCGGGCACCGCCTCGCAGCCTGATCCCGGTGGCGTGATCGTGTCGAAGGGCGACGACTCATGTGCTTGGGTTCGACCTGTTCACGTGCTTGAGAATCGGGTTCCGCCGTGCGGCGGAGTCCCATTTGGTTCATGTCGGGACTGGGACTAAATCCGATAAAATTGATTGTTTGGATTACTTCTCTCGAATGGACGCAAGACATGGACTGGTTGCTGAAGCTCTTTTCAAGGCTCCCTCTGCGTTTTTTGCAGGTCGTGGGGGCGGGCATCGGAGGCC
>ENA-OPCE01001766-OPCE01001766.1-human-gut-metagenome-genome-assembly--contig:-NODE-1766-length-12632-cov-4.460841_pt1 | contig 12632 bp, 10 predicted proteins | sample MGYA00241247_ERZ501474 | MGnify/ENA primary metagenome ERZ501474 (study PRJEB25962, sample SAMEA2042572) | human gut metagenome | biome: human gut; feature: human-associated habitat; material: faeces... | reverse complement strand
CTGAAAGGGGAGGTGTCAATGAGCGTCAGCGAATTGACGGAGGGGTTATAAAGCAGCTAACAGCACTTTACTTGTTACAACCCCTCAGTCACGGCTTGCGCCGTGCCAGCTCCCTCTAAGAGGGAGCCTTTTGGGCGGTATCTAAACTCTTGCGTTAAGCCTCCCTCATTTAGGGAGGTGGATGTGAGCAAAGCGAGCAGACGGAAGGAGTTAGAGCGGGCAGCTAATAGCCGCCTCTACAACGCCTAAGCGCAATTTCACCCCATGCGTAAGCATGCTACCTTCTCGGGCTTATGGCGGGACGGATACGCTCGTCATAAAACCGCTGGCACATCCAATACAGCTTATCGTATGCGAAAAACGCCGCCTGCATTATGAGTACTATTGCCCATATGGGCAGCGCAACGCTGAGCGTAGTCATATCAAACCCAAAAAGCTTTATCGCCGCGAACACGCCCAGCACCGTGAATACATCGCAGTAAAGCACCTTTACCGCGCTCTGCACCACCTTATCGGGCATAACTGAATCGAACCACGTTTTGAATATGCCGAAATGCCCAAGCAGCACTATGTACGGCACGGCAGCGGCACGGCTGGGCAGTATCAAAAGCGAAAGCACGCCCGTTGCCAAATAAACGCCAACCGCGCCCAAATACGCGCTTTCGGCCGCAGGGACATACACAAACAGCGATGCTAAGAAATACAGCGCCACGCGACCCGTTGGCAGCACAGCCGCCGCATACAGGCACAGCACGCCCAGCGCCGTGCACATTGCGCCTATGGATATAAGTTTTGCTCCGCTAAGCTTTCTCATTTTGCGTCACCTCAGCAGCAGCGTATCAAATCGCCGCCCATGCATTCGCAGCAGCAGTCCGCGCACATAAGGCCGGAGCATATGTCGCACGCGGAGCAATTGCCGTAGCTTGTGCTCTGCCGCGGGCGGGAATACGGGTTGCCCGTATAGCGCAGGGTATTGTAGGCTTGGGCATATTCCGCGTTGCCCGGCTCCGTGCGGTACGCCCGGCCCAGGAACTCCCGCGCCTTGTCGTACCAGCCCTGCCTAAGATATATTATGCCGTACAGGTAATACCATTCCGCGTTGCGGGTCTGTATGCTGTCAAGTATTGTCTTTGCCCCGTCCAGATTGCCCGCGTTGATAAGGCTGCGCGCGCGCACGAACCTGTCCGCTTCGGGGCCGGAATAGCTCCCGCCGTGGCCGCCCGCGCCGTATGCTGCGCCGGAATATCCGCTGGACGCGGTTTTCCCTGGGTTTTTGGTAAGCTGGTCGTAGGCTTCGTTTATCTCCTTCAGCTTTTCGTTGGCAAGCTGCTTCATGTCCGGGTCGGTATACTTATCCGGATGGTATTTTTTCACCAGCGAAAGATACGCTGCGCGTATCTCCTCGTTCGTTGCGCCCTCGTTCACGCCCAATACCTTATACGGATTCGTCATCGTTCCCTCCAATTAAGCGGCGCGTTTTCAGCCCGCAGCCCTCTTTCAGTATGTTTTCTATTATAACCCCGTCCTCAAGGGGCCTAAGCAGCATATATGCTTCCTCCGCTTCCCTGAGCGAATTGAAAAGCATTATCTCCGCCCGCTCGCTCAGCTCAGCCTCGTCCGCGTCTTTAGCGGCAATGTTAAACGCGTTGTATGCGCCGCTTTCCCTGTCCCGCGCGCGGTCGTCCCATGCATCCATTATATATACCCAGCGGCCCAGCGCGGCGCACAGCGCGGCAAATGCCTTCCTTATGGGCATGCTCTCTATCGGTGCGCAAAGTGCTGCGGAGTGCATCAGCCCCGCAAACGCGGCGGCTGGGGCATCTATGCTGCCGTCCATGCTTTTTTCTATGGCGTTCAGCTCCGCCATGCTGCGCTCTATTGCGCCGCACAGGGCTTTGTTATATCGCCTTGCCTTGGCATAGTCCTGCTTCAGCGCGGCGCGGCCCACCTTGGCGCGTATGCGCTTCTGCCCGCGCTCGTCCGCAATGTCATCGCAAAGCTTGTTGTACGCAAGGGCAACGTTTACGTCTGCGGCAAAGTCTATGCCCGCGCTTTGCTCTATTATGGGCATGGGCTTCTTCAGCGGCTTATAGCCGCAGCGCATCGGCACGCATCTGCTTGGCCCCAGTGTATTGCATAGCGCAAGGGCGAAAAATGCGCAGTCGTAATTGAGCGTCAATCGGGCGGTTTGGGAATACCGCGCGCCTATGCTTTTGCACAGGGCGCAGTAAAACGCGCGGTAGCGCGTAAGCTCCTTCATCTTCAGTTCGCCCTTATCCGGCTCAATATATCCAAACATAGCCGTATTGTAGCATATTTTAAGGCGTTAGCCAATAGCGGGGGGGCAAAACGCGGCAAATGCTATGCGTAAATTATAACATGTTTGTGACGGTTTATGTCAATATGAGCCGATAATAACATTCCTTTGCCTATAAGCGGCGATAATAGCCCCATAAGTGCGCAGGATGGTACAAAAATCTTGCATATGCTATGTTTTTGCTTGCCTGTATGGGAGAATAATAGTATAATGTCCATTAAGTGCGAAAGGGCGGCTGCCCCTTTGCGCGACAATGTGTTTTTATTTAAATTGAATATTGGAGGACTGAAATCAATGTCGAAAAAGTACGTTTACCAGTTCAGCGAAGGCAACGCTTCCATGCGCAACCTGCTGGGCGGTAAGGGCGCCAACCTGGCCGAAATGACCAAGATAGGCCTGCCTGTTCCCCAGGGCTTCACCATCTCTACCGAGGCCTGCACCCAGTATTACGAAGATGGCCGCAGGATTAACGACGAAATCCAGGCGGAAATAATGGAAAACATCATAAAGATGGAAGAAGTGACCGGCAAGAAGTTCGGCGATAAGGAAAATCCGCTCCTCGTCTCCGTCCGTTCCGGCGCGCGCGCTTCCATGCCCGGCATGATGGATACCATACTGAACCTGGGTCTCAACGAAGAGGTTGTTGAAATAATCGCAGCCAAGAGCGGCAATCCCCGCTGGGCTTGGGACTGCTACAGAAGGTTCATACAGATGTTCTCCGACGTTGTTATGGAAGTCGGTAAGAAATACTTTGAAAAGCTGATAGACGCCATGAAGGAACGCAAGGGCGTTACCAGCGACCTGGATTTGGACGCGAACGACCTGCACGAGCTGGCCGATCAGTTCAAGGCCGAATACAAGCAGCAGATCGGCAGCGATTTCCCCACCGACCCGAAGGTGCAGCTGTTTGAGGCTATCAAGGCCGTTTTCCGCAGCTGGGACAACCCCCGCGCCAACATTTACCGCATGGATCACGATATTCCCTATTCCTGGGGTACTGCCGTTAACGTGCAGATGATGGCCTTCGGCAACATGGGCGACGATTGCGGCACCGGCGTTGCGTTCACCCGCAGCCCCGCTACCGGCAGCAAGGGCCTCTTCGGCGAATTCCTGACCAATGCTCAGGGCGAAGACGTCGTTGCCGGCGTGCGCACCCCCATGCCCATAAGCGAGATGGAGCAGAAGTTCCCCGAAGCGTTCAAGCAGTTCGTGGAAGTCTGCAAGACCCTTGAAAATCATTATCATGACATGCAGGACATGGAGTTCACCGTTGAGCACGGCAAGCTTTACATGCTGCAGACCCGTAACGGCAAGCGTACCGCTGCCGCCGCCATCAAGATTGCCTGCGACCTGATTGACGAAGGCATGATAAGCGAAGAAGAAGCGCTGATGCAGATAGACGCCAAGTCCCTGGACATGCTGCTGCATCCGCAGTTTGACCCCGCCGCGCTGAAGGCCGCAAAGCCCGTAGGCAAGGCCATAGCCGCCAGCCCCGGAGCTGCCGCCGGTAAGATCGTGTTCACCGCCGAGGATGCGGTGGAGCAGGGCAAGCTGGGCGAGAAGGTAATACTCGTTCGCCTTGAGACCAGCCCCGAGGACATTGAGGGTATGAAGTATTCCCAGGGTATTCTGACCGTTCGCGGCGGACAGACCTCCCACGCGGCCGTCGTTGCGCGCGGCATGGGTACCTGCTGCGTATCCGGCTGCGGCGAAATAAAGATGGATGAAGAGAACAAGCAGTTCACCCTTGCTGGCAAGACCTATCACGAGGGCGACGTGCTGAGCCTTGACGGTTCCACCGGCTGCATCTACGATGTTCTTATCCCCACCATCCCCGCCGACCCCAACAGCGGCTATTTCGGACGCATAATGGAAATGGCGGACAAGCACAAGAGGCTTGCCGTACGCACCAATGCGGACAATCCGCATGATGCCTCCGTGGCGGTAAGCTTCGGCGCGCAGGGCATTGGCCTTTGCCGTACAGAGCATATGTTCTTCGATGAGGACCGCATCCCCGCCATGCGCGAAATGATAGTGTCCAAGACCGAAGAAGCCCGCCGCAAGGCGCTGGATAAGCTGCTGCCCATGCAGAGGAGCGACTTTGAAGGCATCTACAAGGCCATGGGCGAGCATCCCGTGACCATCCGCTTCCTTGATCCCCCGCTGCATGAGTTCCTGCCCCATAAGGACGAGGAAATTGCAGAGCTTGCCAAGGAAATGGGCATGACCTTTGAAGAGCTGAAGGCCACCGTTGCCAGCCTGCACGAATTCAACCCCATGATGGGCCATCGCGGCTGTCGCCTGTGCGTGACCTATCCCGAAATTGCGGAAATGCAGACCCGCGCCGTTATAGAGGCCGCCATCAACGTGCGCCGCGAAACCGGGCTGAACATAGTTCCCGAAATAATGATTCCCTTGGTAGGCGAAGTGAAGGAGCTTGCTTATGTTAAGAGCTTCGTCGTAAAGACCGCCAAGAAGGTTATGGAAGAGAACAACACCGAGTTCAAGTTCCTCGTGGGCACCATGATAGAGATCCCGCGTGCGGCCCTTACCGCCGACCAGATTGCTACCGAGGCGGAGTTCTTCTCCTTCGGCACCAACGACCTTACCCAGATGACCTTCGGCTTCAGCCGTGACGATGCGGGCAAGTTCCTGAGCGCTTACTACGAGAAGAAGATTTACGAGTCCGATCCCTTCGCGCGCCTTGACCAGATTGGCGTAGGCAAGCTGGTAGACATGGCTGCCAAGATGGGCCGCGCTACCCGTCCGGACATCCATCTGGGCATCTGCGGCGAGCACGGCGGCGATCCTTCCAGCATAGACTTCTGCCACCGCGTTGGTCTTGACTACGTATCCTGCTCGCCTTATCGCGTGCCTATCGCCCGCCTTGCCGCGGCCCAGGCCAACATAAGGAACAAATAAGAAATAAGTATTTAGGCTTGAATAAAGCTAAACCGGGGGACGGATTACCGTCCCCCGGTTTGTTTGTATTTACCGCAGCCCCTATATAAAGAACTTCCTTCTCAGGCTTTCGCGCATTTTGGGGCAGCAGGCTATTACTATAAGCGTTACGCCGAAAATAAGGCTGCACGCCAGCGGATACAGCGACCACACGAGCGTATCGCTCACATGGAACGTTATGTTTATAAGGAACTCCACAAGCACCGCGAAGCCGCCAATGGCTATGAGCGTGCCCGCGTACACGAACAGGTGGCCTTTTCTAAGATAATGCAGCAGAGTTACCGCGGCGCAGGCAATAAGCATAGCCCCGCCGGTCACGGGGAACGCGAAGGAAAGGAACCAATGCCCGTTCACGGCAAAATCGATATACAGTAAATATAGCCCTATCGCCACAAAGTCCGCCGCAACGAATATAACCGGCGTTGCATGGCGGAACCACATGGGCAGCACTACTATTATGTATACAAGCGCAAGTGCGCCCGCCGCATAGCCCGACCATACAAGCGTTCCGTTCACCTTCCAGTCGCACAGCAGCGACAGCACGAACGGCACCAAGAACATTATGCTTGTTATGAACAGCATGCCCGAGCGGCTGGCCGTTTCGGCAGGCCGCCTGCTTTCGGCGGGATACGGCTTTTCGCCGTCCGGCCGCTTCATGTCCGGATGGAACACCACCGTGCCGCAAAGCGGGCATTTTTCCTCGCTGTCCTTCAGCTCCACTCCGCATTTTATGCAATACATATGTATTCGTCTCTCCTTTCTTTCCCATCCGTTAAAGCTGATTGCTCTCCACGGCGGCGTTAAGCCCCTGCCGCTTGAGCGCGCGGAAGAACCTCAGCTCAAGCTCCGGCTCCTTTATGTTGCGGATCATGTTTATGTACATTGTGCCGTTGTATGTTATTATGCCGCAGTTGTGCGGCGCGCGCGCCTGCACGCCTATTATGAAATCCATCCGCTCAACATACTTTGGCATATCCCCGGGCAGCGTAACGTTGCCAAGGTTGGATAGGCACAGGCAGCTTTTCCTTTCCCCCACCGCATCGAACACGGCCTTCATTGCAATGTTCTTTATGAAAAGCGGCATAACCTTCAGCGCAAGCGCCCGCTCGCTGCTCACGTTGGTAGCAATGCGGGTGCCCATAAGCTTTGCGGTGTAGTCAAGCCCCATGCGGTGATGCACTATGGCGCATATTTCATCGAACGTGTATTCCCCGAGCGTGGGATCGACCTCCGGCGTTATGTACAGGGCAAAGTTCCTGAGCGTTTTGCTTGAAAAAAGCTTCCTCAGGTTAACGGGTATAAGCACCTTTACCGGCTTTCTCCTGCGGCGGGAATGCACCCTTTCCGCCTGAATTTCAAGTATGGCCTCCATCATTGCCGCACACAGGAACTCCGTCACGGTAACGCCGTGCTCCTTTGCCTTTTTGCGCACATCGTCCGCGCTGAGCATAAGCGTAACAATATCCACAAAGCCGTTTTCCTCCGGCGTGCCGCTCAGGTGATACGCCGTTTTTTCGCTGCGGCTGGCGCGCACATCCCCGCTGAATTTAAGGAAGCTGTCCTCCAGCTCCTCATCGCTGGGCGCTTCCAGGCGGCAGAGTACGCCGTCCTCATTGGGTATCTCCACGCCGTATTTCTGCGTTATGTATTCCGCAACCAGCGTTTTAACGAATGTCAGCGCGCCGTTGCCGTCCGTCAGCGCGTGGAAGAACTCCACCGCTATGCGCTTTTTGTATACTATAACCCTAAACGCGCACTCCCGCACCTCCTTGAAAGGCACATACGCCAGCGGGTAAGCCTTCTCGTCCCGAATCTTGGGCGCATTTGAAAGCTCCTCCAGGTAATACCAGAACGTGCCCCGCCTCAGCCGCACGGCTATGGACGGGAACCGCCGCACCGTAACGTCCAGCGCGGCCTGAAGCACCTCCCTGTCCACGTTTTCCGTCATAGTGGCGGACACGCGGAAGAAATTATTCCAGTTTTTCCGCCTTGCCGCGGGGTAAATCTTCGCCGCGTTGTCCAGCCGCATCCATCTAAGCTTTCTTTCCGGGCAAAGATGGTCGTTGAGGAAAGTGTTTATGGCTGTGAAATCATCCTGATTTTCATTAAGCTGATACAGCACATATGCGTGCCAACGCTCCGGCGCAATTATAAGCCTGCTCTTGCAGCCGCACTCGGTCAGCCGCCTGTTGAGCCGCACGGAATCATCCAGCAGTATTTCGTCCCCGCCAGCGAATATGAGCGAAGGCGGCATGCCCGTAAGCTCCCCGAACAGGGGCGATATTGTCTGCTCCCGCCTGTCGTGCTCACCGGCGTAGCATTGGGCGTAAAACTCCAGCACCTCTGCCGTGAGCGAAACATCCTTTTCGCGGTTTGTCTCGTATGTGCTGCCGGAGGCCGTAAGGTCCGCCCACGGGGAAATGGCTATTATTCCGCAGGGCAGCGGCAGCGAAAGCTCCTTCAGCTTTAAGCACAGTGCAAAGCACAGCCCGCCGCCCGCGCTTTCGCCGCAGAGCATTATATGCTCCGGCTTATAGCCCTTCTGCCGAAGGTAGTTATATGCTTCCAGCGCGTCCTCCACCGCCGCAGGGTATGGGCTTTCCGGCGCCAGCCTGTATGCCGCAGCAAACACGCGCACGCCTTCCTCGTCCGCAAGCGTTGCGCCAAAGCCCTTTGCGTAGTCAAGGTCTCCGCAGGTGTATCCCCCGCCGTGCAGGTAAAGTATAACGCCCTGCCTGCGCTCGTCCTTGGGTATTATCCACGCGCCTTCAAAGTTTGCGAAGGCATGATCGCGCGTGATCACGTCCTTCCTATGTATGGCTTCCATCAGCTCGCCCAGCTTATCCTGCCCGCGCCGTATAGTTTCCAGCGAACAGTTAGCCACCAGCGGCTTGAAGAAGTTCAGTTGAGAGTGAACCAGTTTTGCCGGCAGACCCATAGTAATCTTTCCTTTCGTTGCCATAAAGCATTTTTCATGCTGAATTTATATTATACCATGGTTATGCGCAAAAACAAAAACAGCTATGCGGCAAGAATGTAAAAAAGATAGCACTTGCAAAAAATGCTGCGCAAAAGCGGACAGCCCTTACCGGACTGCCCGCTTTTTTACTTCAGCTTAAATTATATGCTTTCGGGAACGTGGCTGTTTATGCGCGCGTAAAGCTCCGCCACTATTTCCTTGGTGCGCTGCATGGCGTTTTCAAGGGGAACGTCTTCCTTTATGGTCTTGTCCCTTGTAACTATTTCAACCACGCCGCGGTCAAGCGTCTTGGGCGATATTACTATGCGCACAGGGCTGCCCAAAAGGTCTGCATCCGAGAACATGAAGCCTGCGGACACGGTGCGGTCATCAAACAGCACTTCGTAGCCTTCGTCCATAAGCGACTTATAAAGCTTATTGGCTTCCTCCTTAACGTGCGCCTGATCCGCACGCAGGGCGCATATCTCTATTTCCCAAGGGGCTATTGATATGGGCCATACCGGGCCGTACTGGTCATGATGCTCCTCGCACACGCTGGCCATCAACCTGCCCACGCCTATGCCGTAGCAGCCCATTATGGGGTTGACGCGGTTACCCTTTTCATCGTCATAGGTCATGCCCATGGATTCGGTGTAGCGGCGGCCAAGCTGGAATATGTTGCCGACCTCTATGCCGTTTTTAATGGTAAGCGAATGCTTGCCGCACTTGGGGCATACGCCGCCCACGGTCGCCTTTGCAACGTCCACATATTCGGCATTAGGCACGTCCCTATCCATGTTGAGCCCTGTGAAGTGGTAGCCTTCTTCATTCGCGCCGCACACAAGGTTCCTTGTGCCTTCAAGCGAACGATCGTACACCACGGTTATGCCCTTGGCGGGGTTTACGGGGCCTATCGCGCCCGCAACAAGGCCGGCGTGGTCTATTTCAACGGCGGGATGCACCTCCGCCTTAAGATAGTTCCTCAGCTTGGTTTCGTTAACCTCAAGGTCGCCGCGCACGAATACCAGAACGTAGCTGTCGTCCTCGTTGCGCTGATACACAACGGCCTTGGCACTCTTTTCCGCGCTGCCGTGCAGGAAGTTACACACGTCCTCAATGGTCTTGTTGTCATACGTTGCAACCTTTTCAAGCGGGGCCATGGCTTCATCGGGGTCGTTATGCACTATGCAGTCCGCCGCCTCCATGTTCGCGCGGTAGCCGCACTCCGGGCAAAGGACGATGGTATCCTCGCCGATATCGGTAAGCAGCATGAACTCGTGGCTCACCTTGCCGCCCATCATGCCCGAATCGGACGCAACGGCAACGACTTCCGGTATGCCTACGCGGGCATATATGCGCTCATACGCGCGGTAGCAGCGCTTATAATACCGCTCCAGATCCTTCTGCGAGGTATGGAACGAATAGCCGTCCTTCATTGTAAATTCGCGCACCCTTATAAGGCCGCCGCGGGCACGGGGCTCGTCGCGGAACTTGGTCTGTATCTGATATATCATAAAGGGGTACTTTTGATATGTGCTCGCCACGTTCATGGCCATATGTACGGCCGCTTCTTCATGAGTCATGCCAAGCACCATATCCGCGCCGCTCCTGTCCTTAAAGCGCAAAAGCTCCTTGCCGACGCTTTCCCAGCGTCCGGAAGCCTGCCAAAGCGTTGCGGGCATAGTAACGGGGAACAGTACCTCCTGCCCGTCTATCCTGTCCATCTCCTGGCGCAATATCGCCTCTATCTTATTATGTATACGCCGCGCGGGAGGCATAAGGGAATATATGCCGTTGCCCACCTGCTTAATATAGCCGCCCCTTACCATAAGGTTTTGGCTTTCTATTTCCGCAACCCTATCCTTATACCTTTCGCCTAACAGCTCGCTGACTTTCATGTTTCACCTTTCCTATCCGCCTAACGGGATAACGCCGTTTTTGTCATACCCTGCATTATACCACGCGCGCGGCAAAAAACAAACATTTTAGGCAATATTGTTGACTATTGCGCAAGCATTTTTTATAATATGCTTTCGCATCACTATCATCAGTTGAGGAATGTGCCATGTATCGTGACCTTACGCGCGGGGGCATATCCCGCTCGCTCATTCTGTTTGCGCTGCCAATGATGGCGGGCAATATGCTGCAGCAGTTTTATAACATTGCCGATACGCTTATCGTATCCCGTGCGCTTGGCGCAAACGCGCTTGCCGCGGTTGGTTCGGCCTATACGCTCATGACGTTTCTCACTTCCATATTCCTGGGGCTGAGCATGGGTTCGGGCGCGCTTTTTTCGATATACCGCGGGCGGAACGATTCTTCTTCGCTGAGATCAGGCATATTGCATGCGTTCATTCTCCTCCTTTCAATAACCGTGCTTATTAACGCCGCAGTATACGCCTTCATGGAGCCTATACTCTTGTTCCTGCGCGTGCCGGACGCTGTGCGCGGCGGTATGCGCGAATATTTGGCAATTATATACGTTGGGCTTATTGCGACCTCGCTTTACAATTATGTTTCCTGCCTGCTGCGCGCGCTTGGCAATTCTTCCGTGCCGCTGATTTTCCTTGCGATATCCGCCGTGCTGAACATTGCGCTTGACTTGATATTCGTGTTGGTATTCAGTTGGGGCATTGCGGGCGCAGCTTGGGCAACGGTTATTGCGCAGTATGTTTCCGCGGTGGGCTTATGCCTGTATGTGCTTTTCAAATGCCCGGAACTTATCCCAAGGCACGAGGATATGTGCTTCAGCAAGCCTATACTGAAGGATATATTCAGCCTGTCCTCCCTCACCTGCCTTCAGCAGTCCGTAATGAACTTCGGCATACTTATGGTGCAGGGGCTTGTAAACAGCTTCGGCGCTACGGTAATGGCCGCGTTTGCCGCCGCGGTGAAGATAGACACATTCGCCTACCTTCCCGTACAGGACTTCGGCAACGCTTATTCCACATTCGTTGCGCAGAACCATGGAGCGGGCGACCATGGGCGCATACGCGCGGGCACGAAGCAAGCATTTATTATAAGCACGGCGTTCAGCGTGGCAATATCGGCGCTGGTGTTCGCATTTGCCCGCCCGCTGATGCTTATATTTATTGACGCAAACGAAACAGCCGTGTTGCTGGCGGGAATAAAATATCTTCGCATAGAAGGCGCGTTCTATTTCGGTATAGGCTGCCTTTTCCTGCTGTATGGCTATTTCCGCGCGGTGCAGCGGCCCGCAATGTCCGTTGTGCTTACGGTTATATCGCTGGGCACGCGCGTGGCGCTTGCGTATATACTTTCCGCAAAAATAGGCGAAATAGGCATATGGATGGCAATACCCATAGGCTGGCTGCTGGCGGACGCGACTGGTTTGATTACAATGTTCAAAAGCAGGCGTTTACAAAAGCAATAAAGGCGGGTAAACTATAGCTATAAACGCTGAACGGGGTGATTACTATGAGCAAAGTTGAAACGCTTGTATCTCAATATAAAAACGAACTTAAATACGCCGGCCCATTCTATATTTCGCACGAGGGCTTCGGCGCGGCGCCGCTGGGGCAGATAGACTACCCTGCGCTTTCCATGGCCTTTGCCGAATGGCTTGATGCGCGCGGGATACTGCCGGAAATAGTTGGCTGGAGCAACAAAACCGGCTTCTGCGATGCGGACGCAGCGGGCTATGCCGCCGCATTCCCCGCAAACGAAAACGGCCTTGCATCCGCGCTGAGCGAGCTTGAGACCGCCATATGGGACGAATTTTGCAAAGAGAGCATCTGGGACGAATGTATATACGATTCCCAAATGCCAGACGAGGGATGAAAATCCCTCCTTTTTTAGCTGGATTCATGGGTGGTCATATACATCCATATATTCATCTATGATAATATCGGCATAATATGCGGCTTGCCTTTCTTCGCCGATTGCGGTGAGCTCCAATCCGTTTACCCATTGAAAATAATGCGTAAGCTCATGCGCAACGGAATGCAAAATCGCAAACACGGCATTATCTCTGCCGTTTCTCGCTTTAATCTCCCCAAAATCGCCCGTTGAAACGCGGATATACGGCTCCTCCATTTTATCATATGGGCCGAAGAATGTTGCGCTCACCATTTCCCCATCCATGGCGCGTATCAACTCATCCTTTTTGAAATAAACGCATACCCGTATCGGGAAATAGTATTCATGCCTTGCCCAATCGCAAAAGCGAATGCAGGCATTGCGCAAATCCGCATCTATGCCTTTTTCAAATCGCGTCCTCAGGCCGTCCCTATGCCGCACAGGTACGCCGGAATAAAACTTCTTCCATTTTGTTATAGCCCAAAGGTGCATAGAATTGCCTCATCAGTCTTGCAGCAGATAATAAAAATCCCCCCGCATAGCGGGGGGTATTTCAGTTTCGGGCATAGCCCTAAT
>ENA-OPCE01001763-OPCE01001763.1-human-gut-metagenome-genome-assembly--contig:-NODE-1763-length-12651-cov-15.310575_pt1 | contig 12651 bp, 10 predicted proteins | sample MGYA00241247_ERZ501474 | MGnify/ENA primary metagenome ERZ501474 (study PRJEB25962, sample SAMEA2042572) | human gut metagenome | biome: human gut; feature: human-associated habitat; material: faeces... | reverse complement strand
ATAAATCGGACTTTTTCATGATATTGTGGCTTGCTGTGTTAAGTCGATAAGCATTTAATTTTATAAGTAAAATTGACAAAGTTCAGTTAATAGGATAATATAAATATAAAAACAAAGAATACATATAAAAACCAAAGACGCTCACTTGAGCGCGTATGAATTGTTTTTCTGGTGCGCAGCATGTGAATGCTAACGAATATTAGAGCCGGGTGCTAGCGAATTTCTGAGCCATTTACTGTAACTGGTCCAAGGATGGCCAAGGTCTTCCTTGGTCAGCCTTGGTTGAGAAAAAATCCTTGTGGGATAAGGCTATAGGTGGCTCAAACTTTGCTAGCAAGTGGTTCAAAATTTCATTAGCATTTACAACACAGCACCAAAAATAAAATAATAGAAGGAGAATAATATGAAAAAGGCAATGACAATCCTATTAACATTCATCATGGTGCTTCAGCTTATTCCGATTCCGGCTTTCGCAACTGAAGAAATTGCTACTGCAGAAGATTTGAAAGCGTTTCTTGAGAACCCGGAAAATGTAACGGTTGCCGAGGGAAGTACCTTGACGGTGCAAATTAGTGCAGAAAATAAGCTTACAAAGGTTTCCGTGTTCTGTGATGGAGAAGTGCGCATCAAAAAGGATGTGACGATTCCTTCTGCTGTAAAGCTGCAAATTCCTGCTGCTACGTTATACTTCCATGTTGACAGTACGATTACGGTTTTTGGCTGCATTCAGGATGGTCGTGCGGTTGCAGACAGAGCCAACGGCATTGTAGGTGAAGGTGACGGAAAGGTCGTTTTTACAAATGGATCTGTTTACTTCCAACAGGGTGTCACAATGATCAACACTTCCAATACGAAGTTGAAGTTGGCGGATGATGATTCTACCATCACTATGTACAAGAATGGCCATATGATGATCTCTTCCGGCACCGTCAATCTGAACTCCGTGCTGACCACGGACCACTTCAAGAAGATCACTGTGGCGGTAGATGCGATCTTCAATGATGGCGGATACGTGGACGCCGGCATTGAGTTCACCACGGTCTCCAATCACGGAGGCGTTCTGGATGAGGATATTGAGAAAGCAGAAAAACTTCTCGCTTTTGTTTCCGTTTCTTCTGATGGATCGGACATTGATTCTGACAGCCTTTGGGTAACACAGGCTGCCCATGATACTTACAGTGCAGCCATTGTTGCCGCACAGACTGCAGCAGAAACCGGCGATGATGATGTGATCATTGCAGCCATTGAAGCACTGCAGGAGGCAACCTTCAGATTCCACGCAGAGAAAGAACAGGGCGGCGCGGATATTGGAACATTGACCACCTATCAGGAACTTCTGGATGCCCTGAATGCGATCCAGGATGGGTGTGCCGTCCATAAGGGTGAAGAGGATTACGGAGATCAGCATTATGAGGTAATCCAGATCACCAAGCCTATTACCATTGATCAGGTCATCACGGTTCCCTATCCTATCAAGCTGCAATTCAATGCGGATATCACCATTAATGGCAGAATTATCATAGAAGGATACCTGCAGGATATGTACCTATCTGCCTATGGCATCTTCGGCAAGGAAGGTGTCGGCGATGTTCTTTTCAACCCCAATACCTGGATGTATATTAAGGGTAAGGGAGGTGTGGTTGGCACCACCAGTGGCACATGGGTGAAAGATGGTGCGGAAATGCTCCTTGTGGGAGATCATGGGATGATTATCAAAGAGGGTGAAGTCGAAGTTGTGACCGCACTGTATTCCGATATTGCTGAGCAGGTCTACTGCATGGAGAATACCGGTATTACGTTATCCAGCGGCATCAATGAGGCTGCATCCATTGACGCATCCAATGCGGGAGTGAAGTTTGTATACTGCGGCATTGAGAACACAAAGAATATTCTGGGCAATGAGGCCGTTTCCGTTTCCTGCCTTGACAATGCAGTTTCTGTTGTGCTGGAGGATGGCCGTATTGAAATCACTGTAAATGAAAAGGAAAATGCAGGCAATGCGGAAATCGTCTTCACAGATGTGAACGGAGGATTTGGTACGGTGGAAATTGTCTATGCGAAGGGCGCAATTACCTCCGCAAAGGTCACACAGATCGGTTTTCTGACAACGAACCAGGCCAAAGAGCTGATTGCGGAACTGAAAGCCGAACTCCAGAGCCTGATGGAGGAGGCTCAGACTAATGGACTGGATACACAGAGAGAAGAGGCAGTCCTCTGGTTTGCACAGTACTTTGAAAAGTGTGCGGACTGGGATGAGGCAAACATGACAATCGTGAAGGACCAATATCATCAGTCTGCTGTTTATGGCTATAATGCCGATGCACTGGCGGAACAGTTGCCTATGTATGAGCGGAAGCAGGTTATCGAGATGTTGGAGGACGCGATTTCTGAGCTTCAGGATGTGATTGATGGAAAGATTATTCGCCCCGGCGTGGTTAAGGTGGATTGGGACAACCTGACTATCCAGGGAGACCAGGTGTATAATCCGGACGGCACTCCTGTTTTCCTGTATGATTACTTCTCCAAAGCACAAAATGGCGACCAGAGCGATAGGGAACTCTACAATGACTATCTAGGTAATATCGTACATCCCATCAGTCAGAGTCTGCAGTACCTGACCGAGGATGGAAAGCTGTCTAATAACGCAACGGCACAGAACATTAACTTCTACGACTATTACGGCATCGAAGAGAATGTGGGATATCAGTTCCTATGGCATTCCGGAACGGTTCTTCCTGCCTGGGTTACTAACCTGTATGGTGACGAAATCACCATTGGTGGCGAAAACTACACGGTTTACGACATTGATAATCCCAATGTGCGGGAAATGTGGGAACAGATTTTTGAAATGCTGATCCCCCAAATCGAGGATTCCAACACCACGCAGCTGGGCTATATTCTTGCCAATGAACCCCACTGGTTTACAGATGCTTCTGCCTCCTTCAATGTCACCGGAATCAGCCAGTACACCTCTGCCAAGTTTGAGGCCTGGCTTGCTGAAACCTATGGAACAGTGGAGGCACTGAATACAAACTGGGGTACGGAGTATGCCAGCTTTGATGATGTGGATATGCAGGTTCCCACGGATCTGGAGAGCCTTAGAGGCACACCGAAGTATTATGATTGGTGCCGCTTCAACATGGATAGAGTTAATGACTGGTTCCAGTTCCTGCATGACGGCATCACCGAATTCGATGAAGATGCTACAACGCATATTAAAATCTTCCCCAGAATCGTAGTTGACGAAAACGGTCAGAGAGATCATGGTATTGACATTGAATATCTGACATCACTGACAGAGTATAACGGAAACGATGTTACGATTCGCAAGAGACTGCCTAATGCCACCTCCGATGAGTGGTGGGAGGAAAACTATATTTACGACTGGCGTGAACTGGCCATGACCTATGCCATGCTGGATTCCTTCAATCCAGATACGCTGAACGTAAACTCCGAATCCCACTTCCTGAACGGCAACGCATATGCGGATATGTACACCACAACCCAGTACACAAGGTCCGTATATTGGTTGTCTGCCATGCTGGGCAACAACGTAAATATGACTTGGTGGTGGCCCAGATATGGCGACGGTTCCATTGAACCCAGACTCCAGACATCCCAGATGGGCAAGACCTTTGCCGGCTCTGTTGCTACCATGCCCCTGGTTGCCAATGAAATTACCCAGACCTTCTTTGATCTGAACTCTGTATCCGACACAATTGTCAAGTTCCAGCGTCAGGATATGCCCATTCGCGTACTGTATTCCGAGACTGCCTGCATTGTGGATGCCGACCAGATCAACAGAACATTTGAGATGTTCGAAGCACTGTACTTTGAGGGTACCTCCATCGGTTTTGCTTCCGAAAATGTCATCAATCTGTACGGAGATACATTCAGCCAGATTCTGATTTACGACACTACCTGCGTGACGGACGAAGAGTTTGCCGCGCTTCAGAACTTCTTGGACAATGGCGGTACGATTATCATGGATGATGTGAGCCTAACCATGAACCAGTATAAGGAGGAAAGAGCAGAGAGGTTGGAAGCCAGTAATGGCACGCTTGTCGTTATGCAGAACGGCACCGTGGAGGATATGAGTGCAAAGGCCTTCGAAATGCTGGACAAGGAAAAAAAGTCCGATGTGGTTCTGTCCGAATCCAACGATGCCGGTACTAAGACCTGCATATGGAGAGTTGCCGAAGGCAAATCTGCTGATGAGCGGGTCATCAGTATCGTGAATGTGGGTCAGGAAACTGCCACCTTGACGTTGAACGGTTACGATATTGAAAATATGCTGACCGGAGAAAAACTGGAAAATTCTTTTGCCATTGAAGCCGAAGGTGTTCTGCTCCTACGATTTACGTTGGACGAGGATACAACGGATGACGACGAAAATCTTGAAGTCTCCAATCGGGAGGCAGCAGATGCCGTTGCTGTAATGATTGAAGCAATCGGAACGGTCACCCATGATTCTGTCTGTGCCATCGAGGCCGCAAGAGAAGCATATGATGCCTTGACGGAAGAGCAAAAAGCACTGGTGAAAAATTACCATCTGCTCTGTGCAGCGGAAGAGGAACTGGCAGCACTTCAGCAGGGTCAGAGCATGTATTATGCATGGTTGGAAGCCAATGAACCCGATGTGGCGGTGGGTGAATCCATTGCCTTGCATGTGGAAGTCAGAGGTACCGGATACACAGATTACGCCTCCAGCGAGATCGTTATCAGCTATGACAATGCGGTGCTGACTTTCGACGAGTTTGGTTCCAACCTCTATGGCGCAACAATAGTGACAATGACGGCACACTGACACTGGAGGACTTTGGTGAATCCCAGTCCTTTGGTACCGGATACGTGATTTCCTTCAATGCGAATGCAGAGGGAGAAGGTACCGTTACTCTGACATCGGCTGCCTTCAGCACCCAGGCCAATGCAGCCAACAGTGACCTGATTTCCGCAGTACTGCAGGATACCACGGTCACAATTGTTGCCACCATGTATCACAGTGTCGACCTCCCAAATATCTTTATCGGTGCTGATTCTGTTTCCTCCGGCGAAGATTATACATTTGCACCTGCTGATCGTGAAAACTATGATTATTCCGATGTAACCGCCACAATGGACGGAGAACCCGTGGAGGTTACGAAGAATGGTGACGGATCCTACACCGTCGAGAATGTTACCGGAGATCTGGTTATCATCGGCAGCAGAAGCGCAAAAAAGTATGTTGTGAACATCGCTTCCGTGTAGTTGCGTATTTCACGGTTGATTTTTACTTCCAAGATACAGTTCCTCCTTCGTCTGTTGGATTCTTGTTTTTGCTGTCTCGCAGTATTCGGGGTTCAGCTCGATGCCGAGATAGCGGCGGGAGAGACGCTTGCACACGGCTCCCGTCGTGCCGCTGCCGAAGAACGGGTCAAGGACAAGCCCCTGCTCCGGCGAGCCTGCCAAAATGCACGGCTCGATCAGCCGTTCGGGGTACATGGCGAAGTGTCCGTAACCCCTGTGGGAATTGGTGCTGACGCTCCACACATCCCGCTTGTTGCGCTTTGTCGGCATATCGCTGTGGGAACGGGGCAGAAAGAGCGCCTGCGGCTTTGCGCCGCCGACACCCTTTGCGTATTTCGTCCTATCGCTGACCGCCCGCTTGTTGCGCTCCACCGTGACCGGTGCGACCGGCTCGGAGATCGCCGCAGTATCGTAGTAGTAGTGGGGCGATTTGGAGAGCAGGAAGATATGCTCATAGGATTTGGTCGGCCTGTCTTTCACAGCCTCCGGCAGGCAGTTAGGCTTCTGCCAGATAATATCGCTCCGCAGATACCAGCCGTCCGCACGAAGTGCAAAGGCAAGTTGCCATGGGATGCCGATCATATCCTTTTCCTTAATGCCGTCCCATTTCTTTGGGAGTGCGGCGTTCTCATCGGTATTGAGGCTGTGGTAGGTCTGTTTGCTTTTGGGGCGTTCGGCAAGGCTTTTGCTCCAAACGCCCTTGCCGCTTCCGGCGTAGCTGTCGGCAATGTTCAGCCAAAGTGTCCCGTTGCTTTTCAGCACACGGCGCACCTCACGGAAGATTTCGGTCAGGCGGTCTATATATTCAAGCGGCGTTTGTTCACAGCCGATCTGTCCCTCGGCACCGTAGTCACGAAGCCCGTAGTAGGGAGGGCTGGTGACGCACATCTGTACGTACTCGTCAGGAAGCCTTTTCAGCATCTCCAGCGCATCGCCGCACAGGACGGTGTTTTGTAATTCGTCTTGGTTCATCGTCTTTTCCTTTCCCGGCGGCGTGCTTCCTCAATTTCGCTTTTGCAGACGCACACATCGGCAAGGCAGAGAACCCTCCGCCTGCGTTTGCCGCCGTAGTAAAGACAGTATCTGCAATCGCAGTCCTCAAGGGTGTATCCCTTGAAGGGTGAATAGATTTTTGTGTTTCGTTTCATTGCACACTCCTTACAGCCCCATCATCTCACGGATAATGCGGTCGCTCATCTTGACTGCGCCTACGAGGACGAGCATATTAAAGAGCAGCTCTCCCACATAGCTCCACACCTGCGTGACCGCCGCTGCATCGGGATTGACCACGGGCGGCGAGGATGCAAACAGGGAGAAGATGATGCAGGACAACACAATGACTGCGCCCTCCAAGCAAACAGCACAGTAGCTTTTGATGAAGGACTTGCCCACATTCTGCGAAGGCTCACCGGCAAAGGTAGACAGGGGGATGGGCGCAAGCGCCGTATACATATACAGCTTAAAGAAGCGCCCGTACACGGTCATAATGAGGATGAAGGACATCACGGTGATAAACAGCCCACCGATGAGCGTCACCGCCCATAGTGGGATTGATTCAAAGAAGCCGCAGTCCTCGATGGTGGTGATCATTTCAGCCGGCAGCGTTGTCTGTTGCGGCGAAGAAAAGCCCGCCGAACTCATAATGGTAGAGATCGTCCCCTGCACGATGTTGAACAGGGCGAGCATCAGTTCCATACCGTAGGTGATGGCTCCTTTGGCAATGGCAAAGCGTATAAAGAGCTTCAGGGCGTGTTCCGGCTTCTTGACCTCCGTAAACGATCCGCAGGTCTTTACCACGCCCACAACGAAGAACAGCACAAGCAGGGCAAGGGCTTCCGCATCTACTGCACCGCCATTATGGGCGCTGCGCTCATTCTCGGCACCTCGGTCACGGCATTCGCTGCCGGCGACCCCATCACCGTCGTCAACAACCTGTCCAGCTTCATCTTCGGGCTGATTCGAGCCATCGGTCTTATCCTGCTGGGCTTCGGCGTGGTGCAGGTCGGCTTGTCCCTCAAGTCCCACGACCCGTCCCAGCGAGCCAACGGCTTTCTGACCCTTGCGGGCGGCGTCATCGTTACCTTTGCCAAGGAGATCCTCGACCTGATCGTCGGCTGAGCAAACCCTACCGTGGGGCGTTCCCGGACTTTCGGGGACGCCCCGATTCTTTGAAAGGAGGTGCTTTTCGTGAGCGACAACTGGGTCGTACAGAACCTTGAAAACGCATTGGAAACCTGGAATGAAAAATTAGCCGAGATCTGGCAGCTCATCACGACAACGCCGCAGGACTTCAAGGGCGGCGGGATTTGGGGCGTGATCGTCAATATCAATGGTGCGGTGCAGGCAATCGGGCTTTCTGACCTTGCCGGTCATAGGGAGCTTGTTGGTATGCTTTTCGGTGTCTTTCTTAAAGATGTTCATATTCGTTTCCTCCGTTATTTTGAAGATTGGTTTTCGTCAAAGTCCTCATCGGACAGTAACACATAATCGGTTTCCGGCACTTCCGTGTCGGGCAGGGTTTTGGGATCGAGGTATGTGACCTCGATGGTCGCAATGTCGCTCCTGACAGCACCGTGCTGATAAACGCCGGCTTTCCCGTCTGCGGTCAACGCCACATTCGGATGCTTCAGGATGTCGTACTTGAAATCAAGCACCGGACGCTCGCCACGGATAAAAAGGATGGCGTATTGGTTGTCCAGCATACGCACCTCGTCGGGCGTGAGAAGCTCTCTGCCGCTGATTTGGTAGTTGGTGCTGTAATTGCCGCTGCGTCCTGAGCTTTTGCCGTAGGTGTTGGTGTCGATGGTCGATTTGCCCAGCAGCTCCGACACATACTTGTGGGTACTTTGCTCATTGCCGCCGAGATACAGAAACTCGTCGCAGTTGCCGACGATGGACTCCCATTGCTTTTCAAACAGGGCTTTTAACTGCGCCAAGTTCTGCAAGATGATACTGACCGACACGCCACGGGAGCGCATAACGGACAGTATCTTGTCAAAGTCATCCGGCAGACTGACATTGGCAAACTCATCCATCAGAAAGTGAACGGGAATCGGCAATGCGCCGCCGTGAATATGGTCAGCGGAAAAGAAAAGCTGCTGAAATAGCTGGGTATAAAGGATGCTGACCAAGAAATTGAAGCTCGAATCGTTGTCCGGGATAATAGCGAACAGTGCCACTTTCTTTTCGCCCATAGAAGCAAGGTCAAGCTCGTCGGTACAGGTCAGTGCCGCCAAACTCTCCAAGTTGAACTTTTCAAGCCTTGCGGCAAGGGTGATCTGAATACTCTTGAGTGTCTTAGCCGAGCCTGCGTGATAGGAGCGATAATACTTCAAGGCAATATGGTCGGGCCTGCCCTTCTTTCTGCACGGGATCACCCATTGCCTGCTCCACGATGATCTCGCCCCTTGTCTTGGTAGGGACTTCCTTCGCCACGGCGTCCCTGTCTGCCTTGTCCTTTTCCGCTTGGGAAACGACCCCCGCCTTGTCGATCTTGCCGAGTTCAAAGCGGTCGCAGATCCGCTGGATTTTGGAAGCGTCCTCGGCACGGGCGATAATATCCACCGGTGCATCGCCCGCCCTTGTGTTTTTGTCCCGCAGCAGGCAATACAGTACGCCGTAGCGTTTTGCCTGCTCGGTAAACTTCTGAATGTCCTTCTGCGGCAGAGAAAAGACCTTGAGTTCCTTTCCCGACCGGATCATATTGGTGAGCCGTGCCTTACCTTTGGTCTGCTGTTCCTGCTTCAGCACGGACACCAGCAGCAGGGCGACATTCTTTGCCGCCGAGCCTGTGAGTTTTGCGGCGACCTCAAAGCCTTCAAGCGAAAGCCTGACGATCTGTTCCGCCGCATCACCGCCGTTGTTCATAGTTGCGGTTCTCCTTTCGTTTTGATTTTTCTTCCTCTGCACGGACTGCGCCGACCTTTTCCTCGATGACCTTGGAGCGGACGGCAATGTCCTCGCAGAGTTTGACCTCCCTGCGGAGTTCTTTCAGCTTCTCGGAGAGAGCCGAGATGCTCGTCCTTGCCTGTGACAGCTCTGCATCTGTTCTGTTCACTTTTCGTATTTCATTTCGGAGATGCGTTCTGTCGGCAGTCAGGGTCTTGATCTGTTCCTCCACCGAGCGCTTGTATGAGAAAAGCTGCTCGCTTGTGCCGATGTGGTGCTTTCCGAGCAGCGTGACCTGTTTGGTTAGTTCGTCTATCTTCATTAAATCCTCTTTGAAAAGGTAGTGAACTCTTGCGTTGTTCTGTTGTCCTGCCCTGTACCTCGGCAGATAGCCGAGCCGGTAGCAATAGTAGAGGTACAGCCCGTACAGACCGCCCATCCTTCCAATTCTGTCGCTCCGGGTTGTGAGCCGGTATTGCTTCGGTCGGCAGCTCTTGGGCTGGAACGGCACGAAGTCGATGCTGTCCCGGTTCTCAATGAGCCGCTGGGTAATTCGATCCTTGGTATACTCATCGCCGAGGCGGTAGAGCCGGATGGGACGCTCGTCGCCCTTGCCCTTGATCGTCCAGTATTTCCGCTTCGGGTTGCAACCGAAGGCATAGCCCATCTCGGACAGGCGGTATTCAAGCTGCTTGAGGTTGTGGCTCATCGCTATGGCTTCATCAAGAGCGGAACGGGCGAGATTATATCTTGTAGGCATACCGGCCTTGTCCTTCATCGTCAGGTGCTTTGCATCGTGATAACGCTCCGGCTCCTTGATGGTGCTGATCCCGTACTTCTCGCAGATACGGTCGGCTTCCTTGTAGAACTTGAACCACGAGGTTTCCCGGCAGCGTTTACCGTCCACAAAGGACACGGAGTTGATGACGAAGTGGCAGTGCAGGTGCTCGGTGTTCAAGTGGGTCGTGACAAGCACCTGATGCCGTTTGCCCCAAACGGAATTGGCAAACTCCATCCCGATATGCTGCGCCAGCTCCGGCGTGATGTCGGTTTCCTTGAAGCTGAGATAGCCGTGGTAGGCTTGGATGCCGTCCGGCTTGTCGAACTGCTCCTTGACCGTAACGAACTGCTCACGGGCGGTTGACGGGTTGCAGTTGATGCCCTGACAGAACAGCTCCTGCTCGGTTTTTTTGCCGTCCTTCACATAGTTGACCACATCCCGCAGCGCCTGATAGTCGGCGTTGCTGTACTTGGATTTTGCTTTGGTGGTTTTCTCCGGGTTAGCGGCATAGTCGAGCACGGTCGCAAGGCAAACCGTGACCGGCCAGAGCTTGCTTACTGCCATTTGAGGTCGCTCTTTTCGGGACGGAGGAACTGCCGTTCCACATCTGCCTGAAAGCTGTGCCAGCGCTCCGCTTCGGCGTTCAGCTTCTGCATATCGAGGAAGCCGAGGGCGTTCGCCTTGACCGTGATCTGGTGCAGGTTGTTTCCGATGGCGGAGAGCTGCCGCATCACGTCGTAGAACCGGTCGTCCGGCTTTTCCTTCGGCTCAAAGTCGCGCACCAAAAGGCGGAACAGCGCCGCCTCGGACAGGCAGGTGCGCTTGGCTTTCTTCTGCAACTCCTGCGCTTCGTCACGGGAAAGCCAAAACTGCTTTTTGACCGTCCGCTTCATTTGTCATCACCATCCCTTCTGCTGGTGTGAGTGTCATTGCTGCGGCTCATCTGCACAAGGCACATCGCAAGGAGCGCGATGATGCCGCCGAGCATAAAGCCGATCATAAAGAAAAGTAATTCGTGCATAGGTTCATCCTTTCTTGCAGGGGGTATTAGGGGTTCCCCTAACGAGGACTTTTTGCGGCGTTTTGAAAAAACGGAGTAAAAAGGCACTGCTCGTTAAGATGATGCAGGTCGCTTGGGAGAACCCCGTTCTCCCCAAAGTTACCGGTCCCTGTCCGCTTTTGCGGGCTTAAACGGTACGGCTACGATCTTATCATTGATCCTTGCAAAGCGTTCGGGATACTGGAACTTCTCCCGGTATTTCTCCGCAAGGTCGGGCGGAAGGCTCTGAAATCTCTCCGCTTCATACGGTGCGTGGCAGATAAAAAACTTCCCGCAGATGATGTCGAGCATCTCACGGGAAGCCTCTTTCAGATAGCACTTTTCAATTTTCCAAGCGTTCTCGCCACGCATATAGCCGTCCAGCCGGACGCAGGGGTCTGACCCGTCAAGGCAGGAGCCGTAGATGGAATAGCCGCCCAGTCCGGCTTTGAATGCCTTGTTGTCGGAACTTACCGCATAGGTTCTCGACCTCTCATCGTAGGGCTTGTTGAAGCTCTCCTGAGAGAAAACAATATAGCCGGTCAGGTGCTTTTTGCCCTCGCTTTCTGCGTTTCGGAAGCGGTCAGCCAGCTCGGAATAGGTCAGCTCCACCGTTTCCGGCTCCGCATAGACAGCGCGGTTGGGCGGCAGCCCGATTAGCTTGCCCTCCTCGTGGCAGACGATGGCGACCTCATCCTCAAAGGGCATATATTCCTCGATGTCGCCGCCGACCACCCCCTGCATCGCTTCCAAGGTGTCGTCGATCTCGATCATCTTGGGGTACTTGTTCGGCTCCACAAGCAGGACGGAAATCTTTCCGCTGCCTGCTTCTACCGGCTCCTTGCAGAGCGATTTGTCGAAAGAAATCGACTTGAACCCGATGCTGTCCACGAAGTAGAAGCCGGGATTCAGGGTATCACTTTCCCTGATTTCGACTACATCCGATACGGAAAGAGAGCGTCCCTTGTAGTCGGCAGGATGGTCAACATTGAATTTCTGATAGATGCTTTCGAGGGAGATGCAGTCCATTTTGCCGTCATAAACTCTGTCGTAAGCGGCTGCGTTGACTTCCTTAGTGCCTTTGATTCTTTTGAGGGATTCCATTCCGATGAAGCACACATTGGCGGCATCCCTGTCCACATTGATCTGATAAATGCTAAACTCAGTCATCGTTCATTCGTCCTTTCTTTGGTTTTGTTGCGGTGGATACCGAGCTGGAAACAAAGAAAGTCATTGTAGTCCTTGCCGCAGGGCGGAGGGCTGTCAATGACTTCATACTTGCTCGGCAATATGGTTTTCAGCGCAAGGCTGGCTTTTCTTCCGGCATTATCGTTGTCGAAGTGCAGGAAGATTTTCTTAATCTGCGGCTTCTCATCAAGGAACTTCACAAGAGCCGCAGGGGTTGTACTGTCCTCGATTTTCTCCTTGGGCAGATACACACCGGCGAGGGAAACAAGGTTGTCTTTCCGCCAATCTCTGCCTGCCATCCGTTCAAGCGTCGCATAGGAAAGCAGGTCAATGGCACACTCAAAAAGATGCACCGTACTGCTGTCGCTATCTGCGATCCGAAAGGAATAGTGCTTATCGCTGCCGGAGCAGTCACCCAAAACACGGCGGTCATTGGTCGCTCGGTAGGACGCATAGCGAGGGGTATTTT
>ENA-OPCE01001762-OPCE01001762.1-human-gut-metagenome-genome-assembly--contig:-NODE-1762-length-12654-cov-5.915549_pt1 | contig 12654 bp, 10 predicted proteins | sample MGYA00241247_ERZ501474 | MGnify/ENA primary metagenome ERZ501474 (study PRJEB25962, sample SAMEA2042572) | human gut metagenome | biome: human gut; feature: human-associated habitat; material: faeces... | reverse complement strand
CAGGCCACGCGCCGCTCCGTGCGCGCCCGGCCCTCCAGCGGGCTGCGCTCCGCATGGGCGGCGGGCGCGGTCTTTTCAAAGGGCGCGTCCGGCAGGCGCAGCGCGCCGTCAAGCGCGTCGAGGCAGCACTGGAAATACGCCCTCGGCGTGCCCACGTCGCACCAGTAGCCGGGCATGACCGCGCCGTGTATCTCCTCCCCGGCGTCCATCAGCTTCGGGAAGAGGTCGGAGGCGAAGTCGAAGCTCTCGCCCTCGGGCACCAGCTCCATCGCGCGCGGCTCTATGACGTAGATGCCGGTGTTCACGAGGTTCGTGACCACCCGCTCCCAGGGCGGCTTCTCGATGAAGCAGCGGACGCTGCCGTCCGCGTCCGGCACGACAAGGCCGTAGCGCAGCGGGTCCGGGCTCTCGTAGAGCGCCATCGTCACCGCCGCGCCGGAGCGCGTGTGCTCCTCCGCCAGGCGGCGGAGGTCGAAGTCGCAGGCCGCGTCCCCGCTCAGGACGAGGAAGGGCTCGCTGCCGATGAAGTCCATGCAGTTTTTCACCCCGCCGGCGGTGCCGAGGGGCTTGTCCTCTATTCTCCAGCTCAGGTGGACGCCGAAGTCCTCCCCGCCGCCGAAATGCGAGAGAATGGGCGCGGGGTTGTAGCCGAGCGTGGCGCAGATGTCCGTGATCCCGTTTTCGCGCAGAAGCTCGACCGTCCGCTCCATGAGCGGCTTGCCGAGCAGGGGCACCATGGGTTTGGGCAGGTCACCCGTGACGGCCTTTAAGCGCCGGCCCTCGCCGCCGGCCATGATAACAGCTTTCATGCCCATATTATTTGGAGCGCTCCGAGAAATATTGTTGTAAAGATTGACCACATTATGCTATAATAACAAACTACGACGAAATTGGAGGGAACGCCCGTGGACAGAGACATAGAGGTGTATGAGTGCCTCAGCGGCGAGGACCGTGAGCGTTTCTGGCTGAAGCTGAGGGAATACTTCCGGCGCGACATCTTCCCCGGCGAGGAGAGCTGTTACCACTGCTCGGACGAGTATAAAAACAACATCGAAAACCTGCGCAGGCGGCGCTTCAACCCGGCACGGTATCTGTTTTTCCGCCGCGGCGGGGAGGAGATCGGCCTTGCGCTGACGGTGGTGTACGCCTCGGAGGACGGAAAGCAGTTCATACTCGAGTTCTGCGTCTACCCCGAACAGCGCGGCGGCGGCACCGGCACGGACTGCGCCGGGGCGCTGCTCGATTGGGGCTGCGAAAACGGCGCAAAGTTTGCCGAGCTCAACTGCGGCGACGAGCGGCGCGAGCGCTTCTGGTCGCGCCTCGGCTTTGTGCGAAACGGCATCGACGCCCGCGGCGAGCCGCTGATGCTCCTGCCCCCGCAGGAGGACGCGCCCATGACCGTCGGCCTCGCAAACGGCATCGAGGAGTTCTGGGCGCTGGAGCTGAGCTTTTTCGCGGCCGTGGGCGAGACGCCGCCGGACAGCATGGGCCGCTCGCGCATGATCGGCGCCATGAGCGCGGGCCGCGTCGCCTTCATAACCGTAAAGCGCCTGAACCGCCCCATAGGGCTGTGCTCCGTGAGCCGCTGCTTTTCGAGCTTCACCTGCTGGGACATGGGCGTCCTGGATGATTTCTATATCGAACCGGCTTTCAGAGGCAAGGGCGCGGCCCGGCTGCTCGTGGAAAAGGCCGCGGAGTACTGCCGCAAGCAGGGCATGCAGAGCCTCGCCGTCACGTGCTCGGACGTGGACCTGGAGCTGTACCGGGCGCTGGGCTTCACCACGCGGCTGGGCACGAACCTGACCATGCCGCTGCCCTATGAGAGCTGAAAAAGGAGGTAAGTGCCGCCTTGAACAAGAAAATACAAAGGCTCGTTGAGCCGAACATCAGGCTGTACCTTTTCTTCATGGTGGCCTTCGCCGCGGCGTCGCTGCTCTTCGAGCAGTACATCCTCGCGGCTGTCGAGGGCGGCGTGATACTGTTCCTCGTCATCTGCTCGCTCTTCGTCTCCCGCCGGCGCAGGCGGGAGCTCATGGAGTACATCGAGTCCGTGACCTACGACGCGGACACGGCGAAGAACAACACGCTGCTCAATTTCCCGCTGCCCATGGCCGTGTTCTCGCTCAACGACTCGCGCGTCATCTGGGCGAATCAGATATTTTTCAACATGTGCGGCGTCTCCGGCTCGCGCTTTGAGGCGCGGCTGGATGAGCTGGTGCCCGACTTCACCGGCAAGTGGCTGCTCGAGGGCAAGACCCAGTACCCCGGCCTGCTCGCCATGGGCGGCCGCAAGTACCAGATCCACGGCAACATCATCCGCCCCTCCGAGGAGAACGCCGAGCCCGGCCACGGCTACATGGGCATAGCCTACTGGGTGGACGTCACGGAGTACGACGACATCCGCATCAAGTATGAGGACTCCCGCCCCGTCATCGCCACCATCGTCATAGACAACTACGACGAGCTGGTGAAAAACCACCCCGACAGGATAAAGAACGACCTGCGCGACGCCGTGGAGGACGCCATCTCCCAGTGGTGCGACGGCAAGGACGGCTTCCTGCGCCGCTACGACCGCGACAGGTACGTGTTCATCTTCGAGGAGCACTGGCTGCCCGCCATGAAGGCGGAGAAGTTCACGCTGCTCGAGCAGGTGCACTCCGTCGTGAGCCCCTCGGGCATCCACGCCACCATCAGCATCGGCGTCGGCCACGACGGCTCCGGCTTTGAGGAGGACTTCCAGTTCAGCTCCCTCGCGACCGAGATGGCCCTCTCCCGCGGCGGCGACCAGGCGGTCGTGAAGAACCGCTTCAACTTCGAGTTCTTCGGCGGCCGCGGCAACGAGATAGAGACCCGCACCAAGGTCAAGAGCCGCGTCATGGCAAACGCCCTGGCCGAGCTCATCGCGGACTCCTCGCGCGTGTTCGTCATGGGCCACAAGTTCGCGGACCTGGACGCCGTGGGCTCCTCCGTGGCGGTCTGCTGCATCGCGCGCAAAAAGGGCAAGCTCTGCCGCATAGTCATAGACCCCGTGAAGAACAGCGCGCAGCTGCTCATCGACCGGCTGAAGAACGAGCCGGAGTACAAAAACGCCTTCATAACCGCGCAGGAGGCCATGCTCCAGGCCGACGGACGCAGCCTGCTGGTCGTGGTGGACACGAACCGCCCGGAGCAGGTGGAGGACAAGAACCTCCTCGACGCCTGCAACCGCGTAGCCGTCATCGACCACCACCGCCGCGCCGCGACCTATATCCAGAACGCGGACCTCATGTTCCACGAGCCCTACGCCTCCTCGGTGTGCGAGCTCATGAGCGAGGTGCTGCAGGAGGTCGTGGACACGGAGGACATCCTCCGCTGCGAGGCCGAGGCCATGCTCTCCGGCATAGTGCTGGACACGAAGAACTTCACCATCCGCACCGGCGAGCGCACCTTTGACGCGGCGGCCTTCCTCCGCAGGGCGGGGGCCGACACGACGGAGGTCAAAAAGCTGCTGCAAAACGACATGGAGCACACCGTCGCGCGCTACAAGATACTCCAGAGCGCCCAGCTCTACCGCGGCAACATCGCCGTGGCCGTGCCGCAGACGCCGCAGGACCGCGTGGTAGTGGCCCAGGCGGCGGACGAGCTGCTGAACATCTCGGGCGTGGAGGTCTCCTTCGTCGTCTGCCCGACGGAGGACGGCGGGGCGAACATCTCGGCCCGCTCCATAGGCGACATGAACGCGCAGATGATAATGGAAAAGCTCGGCGGCGGCGGCAACCGCTCCGCCGCGGCGGCGCAGCTGCACGACACCAGCCTGCGCGACGCGGTGAACAGCCTCTTCACCGCCATTGACGAATATCTCGACGGCTGAGCGCCGCCCATCGAAAGGAAGTAAGGGACATGAAGGTCATTTTCAACACAGATGTCAGAGGACAGGGCAAGAAGGGCGAGATGAAGGAGGTCTCGGACGGCTACGCGCGCAACTACCTGATGCCGCGCGGACTGGCGAGCCCCGCCACGGCCGACGCCGTGAACGCGCTCAAGCTCAAGGAAAAGGCCAAGGCCGCGCAGATGGCCAAGGAGAAGGCCGCCGCCGAGGAGAACGCAAAGCGCCTCTCCGGCGTGGTGGTGCAGATCTCCGCGCGCGCGGGCCAGGGCGGCCGCCTCTTCGGCGCCGTCACCAGCCAGGAGATAGCCGAGGCCCTGCGCGAGCAGCACGGCATCGAGATCGAGAAGAACAAGATAGTCCAGGCCGAGCCCATAAAGCAGTTCGGCAGCTACGAGGTCAAGGCCAAGCTCGGCTACGAGGTCTCGGGCACGATAAACGTTCTGGTAACGGAGAAAAAATAAGCTCGGGAGGCCCCGCCGATGGATGAGCTGCTGGGGAGGCGTGCGCCGCATTCCGCGCAGGCCGAGCAGGCGGTCCTGGGCTCCATGCTCATAGACCCAAACTGCATACCCGAGGTCATTGGAAAAGTGAAGTCTGCGGACTTCTATATACAGACTAACCGCGAGATATTCGAGACGATGTTCTCGATGTTCTCCTTCGGGCGGACGATAGACCCCGTGACCGTGCTCGGCGAGCTGAAGGTCAGGGGCGTCTACAAGGAAAACAGCTCGGAGCAGTATCTGGGCGAGCTCATGGAGATCACGCCCACGGCGGCGAACGTCATGGAATACGCGGCCATAGTTGCGGACCGCGCGCTGCTGCGCGCCCTGGCGCAGGCGGCGGACGAGATCTCCAACATGGTCTACGAGGGCGGCGGCACCGCCGAGAGCATCCTCGAGGCCGCGGAGCGCAAGATCTTCGCCCTCGGCAAGGACCGCAAGACCGGCGGGCTCGAGCCCGTCGCCACCGTCGTGCAGCGCGTGTACGACGGCATCTCCGAGGCCGCGCTCTCCGAGAACAGCACGCCCGGCATCTCCACCGGCATAAGGGAGCTCGACGGCACCATCCTCGGCATGGGCCCCGGCGACTTCATCCTCGTCGCGTCCCGCCCCGGCATGGGCAAGACGAGCATCGGCCTGAACATCGCGCTCAGCGCGGCGAAGTCCACGGGCAAGACCGTGGCCGTGTTCTCGCTGGAGATGACGCGCGAGCAGCTGGTCATGCGCCTGCTCGCAGGCGAGGGCCTGGTGGACAGCAAAAAGCTCCAGACCGGCCGCCTCTCGGACGACGAGTGGCGCCGCGTCGGCACCGCGGCCGGGGCGCTGAGCGCAACGGATATCCGCATTGACGACAACCCCTCGCTCACCGTCTCGGAGATGAACGCCCAGTGCCGCCGGCTCAAGAACCTGGGCCTCATCGTCATAGACTACCTCCAGCTCATGCAGTCCGCCGGCAGCGGCAACTCCTGGGCCAACGAGAGCCGCACCCAGGCCGTGTCGGACATCAGCCGCATGATAAAGATAATGGCCAAGGAGCTCGGCGTGCCCGTGCTCTGCCTGAGCCAGCTCTCGCGCGCCAATGAGTCGCGCCAGAACAAGCGCCCCATGCTCTCCGACCTGCGCGAGTCCGGCGCCATAGAGCAGGACGCCGACGTCGTCATGGGCATCTACCGCGAGGGCTACTATAACCAGGAGTGCGAAAACCCCAACGACGCGGAGCTCATCATCCTCAAGAACCGCCGCGGCCAGACGGGCACGATAAATCTTATGTGGCTGCCGGAGTACACCTCCTTCGTGGCCGTGGACAGGCGGCATGACGATGACTGACGGGCTGGATATCTCCCTGCTGCCCCCGGGCGGGGGCGTGCTCTGCGCGGTCTCGGGCGGGGCGGACTCCGTCTACCTGCTCTGCCGCCTCTGCGAGCTGAGGGAGAGCCTGGGCCTGAGGGTCTGGGCCGCACATTATAATCACTGCCTGCGCGGGGCGGAGTCCGACCGGGACGAGGCCTTCGTGCGCGCCCTCTGCGCCGGGCTCGGCGTGGAGGCATATTCCGGCCGCGGCGATGTCGCGGCCTTTGCCCGTGAAAACGGCCTCGGCACCGAGGACGCGGCGCGCAGGCTGAGGTACGGGTTCCTAGAGCAGACGGCGGACGCCCTGGGCGCGGACGCCATAGCCACGGCGCACACGGCGGACGACAACGCAGAGACCATGCTGCTCAACCTCGCGCGCGGCGCGGGACTGCGCGGCCTCTGCGGCATCCCGCCCCGGCGCGGGCGCGTGATAAGGCCCATCCTGGGCGTGACCCGCGCGGAGATAGACGCATACCTTGAGCTGAAGGGCGTCGGCCACGTGGAGGACAGCACTAACGCGGGCGACGACTACGCGCGCAACCGCATCCGCCACCACGCCGTGCCCGCGCTGAGGAGCGTGAACCCGGAGTTTTCCAGGGCCGCCTCCCGCGCCGCGGCGCTGCTGCGCCGGGACGAGGAGTTCCTGGAGGGCCTGGCGAGGGACTTTGTGCAGGCGCACCCGGCCGGACTGCCCTGCCGGGAGCTCACGGAGCTGCCGCTGCCGGTGTCCTCCCGCGCGCTGCGCCTCGCGGCGGGCACGCAGCTCTCGGAGACGCACGTCGCCGCGGCGCTGGAACTCGCAAAGGGCGAGGGACTGGGCTTTCTGGACCTGCCCGGGGTGCGCTTGAAGCGCGAACAGGGGCGGCTGAGCTTCGGCGCGGCGGCGCCCGAGCACCTGCCCGTGAGGGAGCTCGTCATAGGCGGCGACACTGAGATACCCGAGGCCGGGGTCATACTGCACAGTGCTCTCACGGTATATTCGGGCGAAATTCACAGTTCATTAAACACTTTTTTCTTTCAATATGAGAATATCTGTGGTACTATAACCTGTACGCCGAGAGCAGCGGGCGACAAAATACGGCTCCAGGGCCGCGGGTGCACCAAAAAGCTCTCGGACCTCTTCGCCGAGCGGCACCTCACCCAGGCCGAGCGCGAGCTCGTGCCGGTCATCCGGGATGAGGCCGGGCCGATAGCGGTCTGCGGCTTCGGCGCGGCGGAGCGCGTCAGGCCCGAAAAGGGTCGCATGGCGCTCCGCATCGACGTCATCAAAAAATAAACATTTTAGTCGGGGGACAGGTAAAATGAGAGAGGATATGGAGAGAATACTTCTCACCGAGTCGGATATCCACGCGAGGGTAGAGGAGCTGGGCAGGCAGATCTCCCGCGACTACGCGGGCCGGGAGCCGCTCTTTGTCGGCGTGCTCAAGGGCTGCTTCATCTTCATGGCGGACCTCATCCGCAGCGTGGACCTGCACTGCACGATGGACTTCATGGCCGTCTCCTCCTACGGCGACGGGACCACGACCACCGGCGCGGTCAAGATAAACAAGGACCTCTCCCGCGACATAGCCGGGCAGGACGTCATCATCGTCGAGGACATCCTCGACAGCGGCGTGACGCTCAGCTACCTCAAGCAATACCTCTCCGTGCGCAAGCCCGCGTCCATCTCCATCGTGACGCTGCTCGACAAGCCCTCCCGCCGCAAGGCGGACATCAGGGCCGACTACGCCGGCTTCGAGGTGGAGGACGCCTTCGTCGTCGGCTACGGCCTCGACTACGCGGAGAAATACCGCAACCTGCCCTATATCGGCATTCTGAAACCGGAGATATACGCCTGAAAGGCGGTCTTTATACAGCATAGCACCCGAAGGATGTGAAGATTAGTTGAAACCTCAAAGAAACCGGGCCCGTGACCTCGGTTTTTATGTGCTCATCATGATCATTCTCCTCGCCGTGGTCTACACCATGACCACCCCGAGCACGACTGAGAAGATGATCTATTCCGACGTTGTGGACCTCTTCAACAACGAGGAGGTAGAGTCCTTTGTCATAACCGGCTCCGAGATCGTGATAACCAAGCGCGGCGTGGACCCGGCCTCCCCGGACGCCACGGTGAGCTACGAGCTCTTCAGCGTGGACTATTTCCTCTACCAGATGATGGACACCATCGACCAGCAGCACGCGGAGGGGATCATAAAGGACTATGACCTCAAGACGGGCTTCGTGGCCCCCTGGTGGGTCAGCATGATCCCGTACCTGCTGCTCATCGGCGGCATGTTCGCGCTCTGGTACTATATGATGAACAAGGCCGGAGGCGGCGGCGCGCCGGGCGTCGGCAAGTTCGGCAAGGCCCGCACCCGCCTCGGCAGCGAGGAGCAGAAGAAGGTCACGTTTGCGGACGTGGCCGGCTGCGACGAGGAGAAGGCGGAGCTGCAGGAGGTCGTGAACTTCCTCAAGAACCCGCGCGCGTACACCGAGATGGGCGCGCGCATACCCAAGGGCGTGCTGCTCGTCGGCCCTCCGGGCACCGGCAAGACGCTCATAGCCAAGGCCGTCGCCGGCGAGGCGGGCGTGCAGTTTCTGTCGATATCCGGCTCCGACTTCGTGGAGCTCTATGTCGGCGTCGGCGCCTCCCGCGTGCGCGACCTCTTCGACCAGGCCAAGAAGGTGGCCCCGGCCATCATCTTCATAGACGAGATCGACGCCGTCGGCCGCCAGCGCGGCTCCGGCCTCGGCGGCGGACACGACGAGCGCGAGCAGACCCTCAACCAGCTGCTCGTCGAGATGGACGGCTTCACGAACAACGAGGGCGTCATCGTAATGGCCGCCACGAACCGTGACGACATCCTCGACAACGCCCTGACCCGCCCCGGCCGCTTCGACCGCCGCGTGTATATCGGCCTGCCCGACATCCGCGGCCGCGAGGCCATACTCAAGGTCCACGCCAGGGGCAAGCCCCTCGCGGACGATGTGGACCTCAACTCCATTGCCCGCGGCACGCCCGGTTTCTCGGGCGCCGACCTCGAGAACCTGCTCAACGAGGCCGCGCTCATGGCCGTCTCGAACGGCAAGCGCTTCATCACCTCCTACGAGATCGAGGAGGCCATACGCAAGGTACAGATGGGCCCGGAGAAGAAGAGCAAGGTCATGAGCGACCGCGCAAAGAAGCTCACCGCCTATCACGAGGGCGGCCACGCCGTCGTGAGCGAGTTCCTCGAGCACACGGACCCCGTGCACTATATCACCATCATCCCCCGCGGCCCGAGCGGCGGCGCGACCTATTTCCGCCCGAAGGAGGACCTGGAGAACTTCCACTCCTATTCGGAGCTCTTTGAGAACATCGTCGTCTCCCTCGGCGGCCGGGTGTCCGAGAAACTTTTCCTCGACGACATCTCCACCGGCGCCTCCGGCGACATCCAGCAGGCCTCGAACCTAGCACGCGCCATGGTCATGCAGTTCGGCATGAGCGAGAGGCTCGGCCCCATCAGCTACGACTCCTCCGGCCACAGCATCTTCATCGGCCGCGACTTCGGCACGACCAAGAGCTATTCCGAGGAGACCGCCGCCATCATCGACGAGGAGGTCAAGCACATCTTCGACGAGGCCAGTGCCAAGGCCGAGAGCATCCTCACCGAGCACGCGGACATCCTCAAGGGCATAGCCGAGTACCTGCTCGCCAACGAGAGCATGGACGGCGAGGACTTCAGCTACTACTGCCGCCACGGCGAGCTGCCGCCCAAGAAGGACCCGCCCAAGCCGCGCGACAACACCATCGAGCCCCCGGCAAAGCACATCAGCTACACCTTCGACGAGCCGGCCACCATACCCGCTCCCGAGGAGCCCAAGCCGGAGACCGAGCCCAAGGCCGAGACCGAGCCCAAGAGCGAGGAGCCCAAGCCGGACACCGAGCCCGGGGAAGGCAAGAGCGAAAAATAAACAAAAAGAGGCGGGAGCCACGCTCCCGTCTCTTTTCACTTTGATACCTTCTTTTTGAGGAACACCGCGAGGACGGCCCCGGCGAGCACCAGCACTATGCCTATGACCAGCCAGACCGTCGAGATGGCCGACACGGGGTTGTTCTCCAGCAGGTCGCCGATGGGCGTCTCGATGCCGTTTACGAGCACGGTGGTGCCGGTCAGCCCGCCGTCTATGTTTATGAGGTTCAGCAGGCCTGACACCGCGAGCTTGGCGATGGCGGCCTGGTATATGAAGTACGCGCCGCACACTGCGAGCAGCACACCGGCCAGCCAGCACCAGCGCTTCACGCCCCGGCGAAAGGCCTGCGCCCTGGCTGTGCTCCCGGCGCCGTCCGTCCCCCGCACGGGAGAAGCGGCGGCCGCTTCCTCGGGTCCGTCCTCGCTGAGCAGCCAGTCCAGGCTCACGCCCAGGGCGTTGGCCAGCGGCAGAAGCTTGCCGGTGTCCGGCACGGACTCGCCGGTCTCCCACTTGGAAATGGCCTGCCGCGAGACGCCGAGCCGCTCGGCAAGCGCGTCCTGCGAGAGGCCGGCCTTTTTGCGGCAGAGGTATATCTTCTCGTTGAGCTTCATGGCATCCTCCTGTTGTGTTTCATTTCGGCTTTAGTGTATCATGCGGCGCGGCCGGGCGGCAATAGGCCGTGCCTTGCAGTTTCGCAACCGCCGGTTGCGCTTTTTGCGCGCCAAGAATGCTCTTGAGACTGGCATCAGGCTGTGGTATAATACTCCGATGCGAACTGGGAAGCACTCTGTTAAGATAAGGGAGATATGATATATGAAGCTCGGCATAGTGGGTCTGCCCAACGTGGGCAAGAGCACGCTGTTCAACGCCATAACCAACGCGGGCGCGGAGAGCGCCAACTACCCCTTCTGCACGATAGACCCCAACGTCGGCATGGTCTCCGTGCCGGACGAGAGGCTGGACTTCCTCGCGGAGCTCTATCAGCCTAAGAAATACACCCCGGCGGTCATCGAGTTCGTGGACATAGCGGGCCTGGTGAAGGGCGCGTCCAAGGGCGAGGGCCTGGGCAACAAATTCCTGGAGAACATACGCCGCACGGACGCGATAGTCCACGTCGTGCGCTGCTTTGACGACGAGAACATAATCCACGTCGAGGGCGGCGCGGACCCCGCGCGCGACATCGAGATAATCGAGCTCGAGCTCATCATGGCCGACATGGAGCTCGTCGAGCGCCGCATAGACAAGGCGAAGAAGGCCGCGAAGGGCGGGGACAAGAAGTTCCTGCACGAGGCCGAGGTGTTCGAGGGCCTCCTGGCCCACCTGAACGAGGGCGGGAGCGCGCGGAGCTACGACTGCTCCGAAGACGACATGGAGCTCATCTCCACCTGCGACCTGCTGAGCCTCAAGCCCGTCATCTACGCCGCGAACATGGACGAGGCCGGCATGACCTCGCTCGCCGACAACGCGTACTATAACGCCGTGAAGAAGATAGCCGACGCCGAGGGCGCCCAGGTGCTGCCCATCTGCGCCAAGATAGAGCAGGAGATAGGCGAGCTGCCCGAAGAGGACAAGGCCATGTTCCTCGAGGAGCTGGGCCTCGCTGAGTCCGGCCTCGACCGGCTCATCAAGTGCTCCTACGCGCTGCTCGGCCTCATCTCCTTCCTCACCTGCGGGCCGGACGAGTGCCGCGCCTGGACCATCAAAAAGGGCACCAAGGCTCCCCAGGCCGCGGGCAAGATACACTCCGACTTCGAGCGCGGCTTCATCCGCGCCGAGATCGTCGCCTTCGACGACCTCAAGGCCTGCGGCAGCATGGCCGCCGCCAAGGAGAAGGGCCTCGTGCGCTCCGAGGGCAAGGACTACGTCATGCAGGACGGCGACGTCGTTCTGTTCCGGTTCAATGTCTAAATAAAAGCCTTACACAAAAACGCAGAGCGGGAGCCGTCATGGCTCCCGCTTTTTTGACCGCTAAGCCCAAATTTCTTACCAAAACGTCCTTTGTCTCCTTGCCTTTATCTGTGCAGTATGCTACAATCAAGGTGGAATCCTGATGAACGAGGATTCCCAAATCTGTTTTGAGGAGAGAGATTATGAAAAGAGTTCTTGTTGCCGGCCTGCAGCATGAGTCCAACTCCTTCAACCCCATCGTCACCGGAGAAAAGGATTTCCAGGTCATCCGCGGAGCCGAAGTTTTCAATCGTTTTCGTCCAAACGACCCGGTCAGCGGCGTCATCAAGCCGCTGATGGAACAGGGCTATGAGGTGGTCCCCACCGTCTTTGCCAGCGCCGTCCCCAACGGCGAGGTCGACCACGATTTTTACATGAATCTGAAGGCGGAGATCATCCGCGTCGCCAAGGAGGAACAGGCCAAAAAACCGATCGACGCCATCACCCTGGCGCTGCACGGCTCGATGCGGGTCAAGGGCCTGGGTGAAGCGGAGGGCTACCTGCTCGAGGAGCTTCGCCAGATCTTCCCGGACATCCCGCTGTTCTGCTCGCTGGACATGCATACCACCATGACCGAACGGATGCACAACAACTGCGACGGCTTTGTCGGCTACAAGTGCGCGCCCCACACCGACCGCTATGAGACCGGCGAGCACGCCGCCCGCATGACCATCGCCGCGCTGGAAAACGGCTTCCAGGCACATTCGGCCTGGGTCAAGGTGCCGATTCTGATTGCGGGCGAGCAGTCCTCCACCACCGTCGAGCCGATGAATGGCCTGATCGAGGAGTGCCGCCGCACCGAAACCCAGCCCGGCATCATGGCTGCCTCCTACCTGATGGGCTTCCCGTGGGCGGACAACGAGGACAGCTCCTGCGCCGTCTATGTTGTCGCCGACAGCCAGGAACTGGCCGACAAGGAGGCCATCCGTCTGGCCGAGCTGATGTGGAGCAAGAAGGACGAGTTCTGCTTCCAGACCGAGACCTACCACGAGCAGGAGGCCATCGACGTCGCCTTCAAGGCGGTGGAGGCGGGCGATCCCTGCCCCATCTACC
>ENA-OPCE01001755-OPCE01001755.1-human-gut-metagenome-genome-assembly--contig:-NODE-1755-length-12670-cov-3.147681_pt1 | contig 12670 bp, 13 predicted proteins | sample MGYA00241247_ERZ501474 | MGnify/ENA primary metagenome ERZ501474 (study PRJEB25962, sample SAMEA2042572) | human gut metagenome | biome: human gut; feature: human-associated habitat; material: faeces... | reverse complement strand
AATACGTCGGCATAGCGCAGTACGATGTGGTTCATAGGCGTGCCCCAATAACTACCTTTCACCAGATAACCGCCGTCGGGGTCTACGTTCTGTTTCAGGGTGACGTTATAGCCGTACAGACCGCCGCTACGGCTCCACGTATTGTTTTTCTTCATCATGTATTTGGTGTTGAATTCGTAAGGAAACTCCGGCATACCTACCGTGAGGAACAGACGCGGGTCGGCGTTGTCCTCGGCCTTGTCGTAGTTCTTGGCGTTGAAGCTGTCGAATAACGGATGTCCGCCGGCATCGGTACGGAAAGCGTTTACCAAGTTCTGACTGGGTTTGTAGAAGTCGGTACCGCCGTCTGTCACACCCGGAATATTGGGTACAATCAGACCGTTGGACCAGTTACAGTTACCGTTCTTTGTTCCGTCGTTCATGGAGTATTGCATGGCCCACAGAGATTCCACGCCGTTTTCATATTCCGGTTCAGGACGGAAGTTGTTGTGAAAATCCGGTTCCAGACCATAGCCGCCTGCGCTCATGATGCTCTTGTCCGTGTATTTCACCACTTGAAGAAGGTCTTCCGCATTAATGGAAGTTACTTCGTTGGTGGCATCGTCGTCCTGACGGTATGCTTTGTACAGATATGTTTTTGCCAGATAAGCCGCAGCGGCAGCACGGGTAGGGCGTCCTTTGTCTTCTTGGGTAACCGGCAGGTTCTTGTAGGCGAACTCAAAGTCTCCGGCTATCTCCGCCCAGCTCTCGTCGTTGGTATAGACATCGTTGGACAAGTTGTTATAACCTTCCTGATCCAGCGTCTCATCATTGGCTATGACTATCTTCTTGAAAAGCTGTTTCAGCAGGAAATGTCCGTGTCCGCGCAGGAAACGCATTTCCGCGATACGCTGCTGCTTTTCCGGGTAGGTGGTTTCGTCCATCCCGTTCAGAGATTTTAAAGCCATGTTTACGCGTGAGATGCTGTTGTATAACCGTTGCCAGATGTCGCTGATGTTCCATGCGGTGGTCATGATACCTTGCGAGGTTTCCAACGCGTGAAACACATCGCCGTCTTCCGTACCGTTGCCGCCTTTGTAAGCGTCATCCGAGCGGACATCGTAGTTCCATAAGGAGAAAGAGGAGTTGATATCCTCGGCGCTGATCCATACGGCGTATGCCGAAATCACCAGGTTGTCTATATAAGCCGGGTCTTGCAGTTGTTCTTCGTCCACACTTCCCTGCGGTGTCTGGCTTTCCAGGAAGTCGGAGCATCCGGTGCATATCCATGCGAGTCCGAAGATAAGGGTATATACTAAATTCTTCATGGTTTTTCTATTTGTTGTTCATTGTATTAAAAGCTGACGTTCACGCCAAAAGTGATATTCAAAGGAATGGGGTAGCCGTAGTTCACGTTTTCCGGGTCTACTCCGGTGAAATCTTTACTCTTGATGGTGAGCAGGTTCTGCGCGCTGAGGTAGAGGCGCAGGCGCTCCATGCGGATTTTCTCCGCCCATGCTTTCGGTACGTTGTAGCCTACCTGCAGATTGCGCAGTTTCAGGAATGAACCGTTCTCCACATAATAGGTGGATACGCGTTTCTCGTTGTTACTGTCGTTACGGGCAAGCGCCGGAATGTCGGAACCGGGATTGGCGGGCGACCAGGCATCGAGTACGCGTTTGCCTTTGTTCAGGAAGCCGATGTTGAGGCCGCTCCACAGGTCGGTTTCTTTCTTTAAATCACTGATGATGTCTACTCCTTGCACGCCTTGCCAGAACATGGTAAGGTCGAAGTTCTTATATTCCAAATAGATATTGATACCGTAGCTGAAAGCAGGCGTAGGGTCGAATATCCATTGCTGGTCTTTCTCGTTGATGATACCGTTGCCGTCCAGGTCGCGCCAGCGGATGCGTCCCAAGCCTGCACCTTCCTGAGTGGCGTGGTTGTCGATTTCTTCCTGTGACTTGAAAAGGCCGTCGGCTACGTAGCCTACCTGTGCCCCGTTGGGGTGTCCTATCACACTTTCCACGCCGTTTCCGCCGAAAGTTCCGTTGGCCGCTACCGTGGCGGGCAAGGCGGTGATTTTGTTGCGGTAAGAGGAGAGGTTGGCATTGATGTCGTACTTCAGTCCGAATTTTGTACTGTTGCGGTAGCCTAAGTTCAGTTCAAAACCCTTGTTTTCCATTTCACCGGCATTAATCCACTGCTTGCTTCCTTCACCCATGGTGGCGATGCCTGCCATTTCTACCAGAATGTCGGTCGTCTTTTTATAGTACCAGTCGAACGAACCGTACAGTGTCTGGTCGAAAAGGGAAAAGTCGAAACCGAGGTCGGTTTGTGTGGTGGTTTCCCATTTGATACCGTTGTTGCCGAGTTGGTCGCGTTTGAAACCGGATTGAAGAATGCTTCCGCCATTGCTTCCCGTGATATCGTAGGAAGTTCCGTAGCTTCCGCCGCCGTTTTCCGTTCCGGCGTAGTTGGGCACATAAATCGTATAACGGGCGTTGTTGCTGATTTCCTGATTACCGGTCTGTCCCCAGGACGCGCGTATTTTCAAATCGTCCAGCCATTGGATGCTTTTCATGAATTCTTCCTGACTGAGACGCCAGCCGGCGGAAACCGGCGGGAAGGTGGCATAGCGGTTGTCCTTGCCGAAGCGCGAAGAACCGTCACGACGTACGGTAAGTGACAGCAGATATTTGTCGTTGTATGTATAGTTCAGCTTTCCGAAGAAAGAAACCAGCGAGTAACCTTCGCCTGCACCGTAGGACTGCGCCGTGCCTACACCGGCATCCGGCCACATATAGTCGGGCGTAAGGATGGAAAAGTTTTCTTTGTAACCTGAGAAATGTATATCGTCCTCACGGTTCAGCTCCACACCCAACATTACGTCTCCACGGTGTTTGCCGACTTCCATGTTATAGGTGGCGATGGCATTCCACATCCATTTGGTCCAATGCTCTTGCTTTGCCTCTATGGCATTCTTGTCGTTGGCTACGTTACCTTCCGTGATGGGATAGGTAAAGATGCGTTGTTGCTTCTGTGAGTAGTCTATGCCGAACGTAGAGCGGAGATTGAAGTTCTTGAACGGGTTCAGGTTGACGTATGCATCGCCGAACATGCGCCAGTATGTGTAGCGGTTGTCGGCATTGCGTTGCAGGCGCGCTACCGGATTTTCGCGGTCGGGATAGCCGCTGACGGGGCCGGCAAATTCACCTTCGGTAGTATATACCGGTAGTGAAGGATTGGCTTGCAGCACGTTTTGCAGGAATCCGCCGGGAGCTTGCACTTCGCTGGTACGGTTTACGGTGAAGTGCTCGCCTACGGTCAGCAGATTGTCTATCAGCTTGTAGTCGGCATTCATACGGGCGGATATACGGTCGAAATCGGTATCTTTGATGATACCCAGATTCTTGTAATATCCTAAGGAGAAGAAAGAAGAACCTTTCTCCGAGCCGTTGCTCACGGATACGTTGTATTGTTGGATAATACCTGTGCGTGTGGTACGGTCGAACCAGTCGGTGTCTGCGGCGGGTACTGTGCCGGCGGCATCCAGATACTTGCGCATGCTGATGCCGTTGAGTTGCGGGTAACCGTTTGTACCGTAGTTCCAGTCATAGAGGTAGCCCAAGTTGTTGGTGTTCGGGTCTTGTCCTTCGTTCACGTAGGCTTGCCACATGGCGCGGCCGTATTCTTCGGCGTTCAGCACTTCCAGCTTGTTGGTGTACATGGAAGCGGAAACGGAAGCGTCAAAGTTAATCTTGAGTTGTCCTTCTTTACCTTTCTTTGTGGTAATGATGATGACGCCGTTGGCGGCGCGGCTACCGTAAATAGAGGCGGAAGCGGCATCTTTCAGTACCTGTATGGATTCGATGTCACTGCCGTTCAGTTCGTGCATACCGCCTTTGGTGGGTACGCCGTCGATGATGTAGAGCGGGTCGTTGTTGTTCAGCGTACCTACGCCGCGAATACGGATGGTGGTACTGCCGCTCGGATTACCGTCGGCCGTAATGTTCATGCCCGGTACACGCCCCTGCATGGCTTTCATCGGATTGTTTTCGTTCTGCTTGGCTATCTCGTCCATGCTCACTACGGAGATGGAACCGGTAAGGTCGGCCTTGCGCTGTGTGGTGTAGCCGGTTACTACTACTTCCTGCAACATTTCCGAATCCTCGTGCATGATGACGGTCATGGATGTTTCCGCTTTCAGGGTCAGTGTTTGGTAGCCTATATAAGAGAAAGTGATTTCGGAGTCCGGCTTTACGGTGAGGGTGAAGTTGCCGTCTATATCCGTAATCGTTCCGTTGGTTTTATCTGCCTTATCCACAACGGATGCCCCGATGATGGGGTAGCTGTCGGTAGCAGAAGTTACCGTTCCCTTTATTTGGATGTTTTGCGCATAGACAAAACCGCATAATCCTAAAAGGAACATCATAATGCTAAGTTTTCTCATACATTATAAATTTATTGTTAACAGTTATCTTGTGAATTCTCAAAACAGCTTTCCCGATCATGTTTTGATGTTGCAAAGTAAATGGTTTGTATTGAAACTTGGTCCTTTGCGCTGCGGTAGAACAGCACGATGATCAGCAGGCCCAGCAGAGCAAAGGGCACGTTCCGCAAGATGCCCCAGGTGAGAGGGGACTTGTTGGTGAGCCACTGGTTCTGGGGCATCATGCACAGCAGCACACGAACAGCAGACAGGGCGTACACAGCGATGGTCAGGTTCTTCTGGCCCTCCACCTGGTAACGCTTACGCCAGACGTAGTACAGCAGCACATAAAAGACGGTCATGGTGATGGAGGTGATCCACTTACCCAGGCCCAGGGGAACAGCGTAGTTCTCCAGGCCGGTGGTGCACAGAGCCAGTGCACGAGGTACCAGGTGGAAGGAATCGCCGGCACCCAGCACCACAGCCATGAGGCCGAACAGCTTGAACTGAGAGTCGTTCTTGCTGCCACGGATCATGCGGATGCCCACCGTGAGAACGGTGGCCAGGTAAAAGATGTCAAACACAGTTTCAATGATTGCACGCATAGGTTTTTGCTCCTTTTTCAGATTGGTTTTGGAGGGATATTTATGTGAACAGGATGCTTTCATCCTGCAGCACCGGCCATACTGAACATTGTTCACTTTCGTCCTAAAAAAATTCCCACAATTCTGTGGGATGTTTTTTTAGTAGATGGCTCGCCGGACGATCTCCAGCACGGTAGAGGGGTCAAAGTCCTGCCGCACCAGGGCAGACAGCATCAGAGAGAATAGTATATCCGCAAACTTTTCAACGGTAAACTCCTCTGTGAAGGCATCGGCCCGGATCTTGGTATCATTCTGCAGCACCACACACAGGGCTTCCAGAATGTGCCGCCATGCACGCTGCATCTGCTGTTTGCCGTCGGCAGTATCCTGCCGGACAAAGCCCAGAGCGTGGTGGGTAAAAAAGCCCGGATACCGCTGGCAGCCGTCCTCCAGCTGCTGATACATCCACCGGACGCAGGACAAGGTATCTTGAAAAACCACTTCGTTCTCCGGATGGTGGAAGATATCGCCCCAGATGCTTTCCACCGTGGCACTCAGCAGTTCGGTCTTGGATGCAAAGTAATTGTAGATACACCCCACCGAGACCCCACAGGCAGCGGCCACCGAGCGGATGTTTACACCTGCCCATCCGTTTTGCTGGATAAGCTCCCTGCTGGTTTTCAGGATATTCGCTTTTGACGTTGCATTTGGATTCATCGGATCACCTCAACGTGAACGTTGTTCATGATGCATAGTATACAAGCTATCCATGGCATTGTCAAGGGGGGTAAAAAATTTCTGAAGATTTGTTTTTCCCCTCTTTGCGGCGGCCTCAGCAGCTTAAAAGAGGCCTCTCCCCTGCCCTTGCGGTCAGCCGTCCGGCACTCCTTATCTGGAAAAGCAGCACACCGCTCCGCCCATTGAAAAGCTGAAACAGCTGACTGATGCGGCGTTTGTCGAACTGGAATTTATCCCCCCGGGCTGGTTTTTGCTGCCCATGGCATAGCCGTGGGTGACGCTTTTCAGCATTCCGAGGTCATTTTCCCCATCGCCGAATGCCGCAGCTGTTCAAAACCCGGCTGTGCATACCGGAAGCAGCCGTTCCTCGTATAACTTAACGCTTCCAGATCATACGCATCGGCACTTTGCAGGAATGGATCCACGTTGTCTGCCGCAAAACCGTCCGTACGCTGCTCTGCTCCGATCCCGCAGTTCACGATCAGGGCACCATTCAGAGCAATATAGAAATTCTGTGCAAATATATCGGTGTGCAGTGCTTCCCGTACTGTTGCAAAATGCGGCAGATCCCGGCCCGTTGCCCATACAATGCGGATGCCATCCCGCTGTGCGCGCAGAAGCACTCTTTCGCATGGCTCACTCACCTCCGGTCACATCGCTATCACCTCATTCTTACGGGTCACGGGTTGTCCGCTATTCGCTGCAGCTCCCGGTGAGAACGTTCAACGCCAGGCTGACCAGCAACGCCATATCAATGCGAAGCATCTCGGTCTTGGTATCGTAGCCCATAAAACGTTCAATGCGGGATTTATCGATCGTAAAAATCTGTTCCAGAAGAATCATGGACGGTTCTTCAAAAGCCGGGTTGGAATCCACCAGCACATGGGTGGGCTGGTTTTTCTTCTTTTCCGTCCGGGTCGTCACGGTTGCTACGATCAATGTACTCCGAGAAGTTCTCCGCGATGGATGCCACCTTCTCCGTGCGCAGAAGGCGCTGGTATTCCATGCAGGGGAAGAGCAATTCGCTGTTCACGATCTGGTAGGTAAAGGTGCATTCGGGCAGGGTGCTGAGGTTCAGGTTGGAATTCAACATACTTACATCTCCTTTGCTGAACGCTTTTTGCGCTCTGAAAGGCTCCCCGGCAGACCGCACACAGGGTCGTCAGTGTGGGTTCGTCCACCTGTCTGGTATTTCTGCGGTTCATTTTACGGAAGTATCATTGTCTGGAAGTACCTGAAGCTGCATATTCAATTTTCAAGGTCCGTCGGCTCCGGTTTCCGTTCCCTCTCGGGCACGGTCCGTTTCCGTGACATGATTGTATCGTACTTTCGCAGAAAAGTTTATGGACTTGTAGTCCAAGTCACCCACCCTCTTAGTCCAAGTTCTGGGATACAACAGACAAAAAAGAGGAGTTGAGTCCATTCATCAGACTCAACTCCTAAGTAAGACGAGAAAATTCGACTTTCTGTTAATTGTCAAAGGTGCATTTTCCGCTCGACTTCATAACGCAATCGAGATATTACACTTATAGGATAGCATAATTTAAAATTGCCACTTTCTAATAGTCCCCTGATGTCAAGATATCACAGCGCAAAAAGAGTGTCAACAAATTATTTATTGACAGATTTTCAATGAAACATCCAACTTTTTGAATTGCGCTGTTCCATCACTCACCGCTGCAAAAAACTTGCATTTTGTTCCACATCTACTATACTAAAGGATGTATCGACTATTCTTGAAAGAAAGCGGATGCTATGGAATTTCAAATGAAGTTAAAGCGATTTCTCAAACGGGAGACCGTTCTTTCGGTCGCCGCTGTACTGGCCGTGCTCTCCATGTTCTTTGTGCCGCCAGATACAGACTACCTCGGTTACATTGACCTGCGCACGCTCGCCATTCTGTTTTCCCTGATGACCATCATGGCCGGGCTGCGGCGGCAGGGCGTTTTTGACCGGATGGGCCGGGCGCTGTTGGCACGGACCGGCAGCACCTTGCAGCTGGTGCTCGTTCTGGTCGGGCTGTGCTTTTTCGGGAGCATGATCATCACCAACGACGTTTCCCTGCTGACCTTTGTCCCCTTTACCTTTGTGGTGCTGAGCGGCCTTGCGCCGGACACCCGCCGGGCGCTGACCATCCCAGTGGTGTGCATGCAGACCATCGCGGCCAACCTTGGCAGTATGCTCACGCCCATCGGCAACCCACAGAACCTCTACCTCTACGGCAAAAGCGGAATGAGCATGGCGGAGTTCCTCCTGCTCATGCTCCCCTACACAATCGTTTCGCTGCTGCTTCTGGTAGGCTGGGCGGTCGCGGTCTGCCGCAAACAGGCATCCTCCTGCATCGGTGCGCTCCCGGAGCAGCCGAACACCACCGCAGACCGGAAAATCATCCTGCTGGATGCGGTGCTGTTTGCGGTCTGTCTGCTGGCGGTCGTCCGGGTATTGCCCTACGGCGTTGCCTTTGCCGCCGTGCTGGTCTGCACCCTCTGCGCCGACCGTTCCACTCTCCGCAACGTGGATTACTCCCTGCTGCTGACCTTTGTGGCATTCTTCATTTTCATCGGCAATCTGGGGCGCATCCCGGCCTTTTCGGGCTGGCTACAAGCCATCCTCGCCGGGCGGGAAGTGCTGGTGGCAGTTCTGGCTTCGCAGGTCACCAGCAATGTTCCCGCTGCCCTGCTCCTGTCCGGGTTCACGGATGAAACCGCCGCGCTTATCATCGGCACGAATCTCGGCGGCCTTGGCACCCTGATCGCGTCCATGGCCAGCCTGATTTCCTACCGCCAGATTGCGCGGGAGCTGCCGGAGGAAAAAGGCCGCTACTTCAAGCTGTTCACCCTGTCCAACCTGATTTTTCTGGTGATCCTGCTGGCTGAATGGAGGATCATCGGGCGATAAGACCGAAACGTGGAGGTTCCGAAATGAAGCATCGTATTGTCACGGCTGCACAGATGAAGGCCATCGAACAGGCTGGAAATGCTCACGGCCTGCCCTATCTGCAGATGATCGAACAGACCAAAGAAGTTCTGCTATAACAATAAGTCCCCTCCGTGCAGACCCGGATCTCGCTTTCCGGGTATCTGCGCGGAGGGGACTTATTGTTTTATCAGAGTTTTGTCGTCCACAGGCCATGCAGATTGCAGTAGGCATAGACCGCCACCGGTGTCTCGTCGCCCAGCTCAAAAACCGCTCTGGGTGCCTCGCCCGGATGGAGATAACGGATGTGGCCGCCCTGCGCCGTTTCCACATAGAGCCACTGGATAACACCGATTATCCTATTTTTTATCTCTGTTACCCCCTGCAACTTCCGATTTATCGTCACAAGTATAGCATACTACCGCCTGCAAGAAAAGGCACAGACGCAAAAAGCCCCTGCGGGCAATCAGCTCGCAGAGGCTTCGCTATGCAATGACTTGATGCTCCTCGCACCAGCACACAGCAGTTATTCAATTTCAATCAGATTGGGGTTTGCAGGCAGAGCCTTCTGTTGCTGGGGTGCAGGCAGCTGGATGTGCAGGATGCCATCCTCGAACTTTGCGTGGATATCCTCTTTCTTTACGGCATCGCCCACATAGAAGCTACGCGCGCAGGTGCCGGAGAAGGTCTCGCGGCGGATGTAATGACCCTTCTCATCCTTCTCATCATTGCTGTGATTACGGACGGCCTGAATGGTCAGGTAACCGTCGTTCAGTTCCATCTGAACGTCTTCCTTCTTGCAGCCCGGCAGGTCCACGGCCACATCGTAGCCGTTCTCGGTCTGCTTCACATCGGTCTTCATCATGTTTGCACCGCGCTTACCGAAGGTCTCGCGCTCTTCACGGTTCATCGCACGCTCCAGCGCACCATCGTTCCAGAACGGATCAAAGAGATCATCGAACAGATTCTCATGGAAAACAGCAGGCATAAACATAAATCATTCCTCCAATCCCGGCGTTCGGGTCGGGTCAAAAATCTTTATGTTGTTCACTCGGAAGGGCCTTCCTGGGAGCCTTGCGGCTCTCTCTTTTGTCCTTCCTCCTGAGCACGGCTTAGTTATAGCACCGTTTGTTAGCAGTGTCAAGTGTAGAGTGCTAAAATTCACAGAAAGATAATTCTTTGATAATCTTTCATGCATTTTTTTGGATTTCAAGCGCTGATTCGTTTATTCCACCTTCTGGATCACCGCACCCAGCCAGCGGCACAGAGTCTCCCCGGCCTGATTTGCGATCTCCAGCACGCGGGCGTGGTTGTGCTTCACAGTCTGGATGCCGGTAGCCATATTCGTGATACAGCTGACGGCCAGCACCTTCATACCCAGATAATTGCAGACCATGGTTTCCGGCACGGTGCTCATGCCCACAGCATCGGCACCCATGCCCGCAAAGGCACGGATCTCGGCCGCTGTCTCGTAGCATGGCCCCATGAAGCCCAGATAAACGCCCTCTTGATAGGAAATGCCCAGCTCGTCGGCGGTCTGTTCGGCGAGATTCCGTAGTTCCAGACTGTACGGCTCGGTCATGTCCGGGAAACGCGGGCCGAAGCGCTCATCGTTGGGGCCAATGAGGGGGTTCGTGCCCATCATGTTGATGAAGTCGGTAATGAGCATCAGGGTGCCCGGCGCAAACTCCCGGTTGATGCCGCCGCAGGCGTTGGTCAACACCACCTTTTCCACGTCCAACAGCTTGAACACATAGAACGGGTAGCAGACTTCCTTCATGGAGTAGCCCTCATAGAAATGGAAGCGGCCTTCCATGGCGTAGACTTCCGTGTTCCCCAGCTTGCCAGCCAACAATGCGCCTTTGTGTCCTGCCACCGTGGATACCGGGAAGTTGGGGATATCCTTGTAGGACAGTTCTTCCGTGTCCGTAAAGTCCGCGGTCAGCTTGCCAAGGCCGGAGCCCAGCACCACCGCGATCTTCGGGCGCTTTTTCGTGTGCGTCTTGATATATTCCGCACTTTCCAGTGCCTTTTCATAAAGATGTTCCATACCGTTCTCTCCTTTTCCCAAAAAATTCGATATACTCTCTGGGTTCAGTATATCGGATTTTTCAGGCCGATGCAAGACGCCCTCCATCGAGTCTTATTAAAAACCAAGGAGCAGATACTTCACATCACGAGTGTGTTGTATCTGCTCCTTGGTTCTCCGAATGTCTTATCTCTGGCCGATGTTCCACCGAAACAGCTCATATCCTTCCCGGATATCCTCCGGCAGACGTTTCAAAGTCTCGTCCCGCAGTTCCTGCGGCATCCCGTAAAAAGCTTCGGCAATGCCGCCGGTGATGCAGGCAAGGGTGTCGCTGTCGCCGCCCAGAGAGACCGCATTGCGAAGTGCATCCTCAAAACTGACGCTTTCCAGAAAAGCGATGATTGCTTCCGGCACAGTTTCCTGACAGTTCTCCACATGATGATAGGTCGGCCGAATTTCATCGCAGGTACGGTTCAGGTCATAACCGAAGGTCTGCTCCACATATTGTTTGATTTCCAGCTTGCTGTGGCCGGTACGGGCCAGAAAAATTGCTGCCGCCGTGGCCTGCGCGCCCTTGATGCCCTCCGGGTGGTTGTGGGTGACTTCAGCGGTCACTTTTGCCATTTCCAGCGTTTTGTCCAGCGTATCGAACAGCCAGCCCGCTGCTGACACCCGCATAGCCGAGCCGTTGCCGAAACTACCATAGGGCTTCGGATTTTCTGCGTGCAGCCACCGGCGGAACATCCCGCCGTAACCGGCATGGGGATATTCACGGCCCCAGAACCGCATTTCATGCTGCACTGCACAAAATGTTCTCTCCGGCAGACCCTTTCCGTCAATCAGACCAACTGCCACCGCAGCGGTCATGACGGTATCATCGGTGAAGTGCGATTTCTCGCTCAGCAGCGGAAAATCCTTGTGCTTGTAATTGTTGTGGTCAAATTCATTAGGATAAACAGGATAACTATTTCAGCAGGAACCTCCGGGCTCCTGCTTTCTTTCTGTTCTGCCGCCGTTTCGTGCATAATGCCGCAAAAAGCGTCATTCTCGAAAACTTTTTGCCACAAATTGCCAGATTTTACTTGACATTGTCCCTTTTAGGGTTTATAATGAGGGTACAAGAAAACGCTATGACCCAAAACGGGTAGGAGGACAAAAAGATGTTTGAAGTGACCTATCAGGAAGTAAACAAGCGCGACGAAGTCGTCACCAAGCGCAAGTCTTTCAAGACTGCTGCCGCCCGCGACAAGTTTGTCGAGAGAGCATCCCAGAAGGACAACTTCCTTTGTGTTCTCGCTTACGCCGGTTAATGGAGGTGCTCAAGATGTTCAAGAAAATCGTGAAATCCATTGCCGCCATCAAGACCGAGAACGACCGCGACGAGTGCTACTGGCAGATTGACCGTGCATTCGAGGAAGAGCGCATCTCCTTTGAGGACCACGAGCTCCTCTACGGTCTGGTCGGTATGGTTGAGGTCGCTTAATTTTTTTGCTTTCGTGTGTCCCTTTTAGGGACGTTAAGCAAGCAGCAAGACCCGTTTCGGGTAGGAGGTTTTTATGGAGCTCTACAAGTACACCGGCAGCGTTGCCGCCCTGACCGTTCGTTTCGGCAAGGCCGAGACCATCACCCTCTACGACAGCTACGACGACAGCGTCGCTCCGGTTCGTCTTGATGTGCGCGGTGCTCTGGCCGAGTACATCAAGGAAATCGAGAGCACGGACAGTGAGGAGCGGTACATGAATCTCGACTGGTACTACGACTTCAATATGCTGCTCCGGCGCATCGAGGTTCCGGGCGTCCCGTCCGAAAAGTTCCAGATGACCGGTGTCCCGGCCAAGGTTCTGACGCAGACCCGCAGCAATCCGGACGAGCTCGATTCTTTCGTTGAGCTTGTTGAGCTGCCCGACTACACCGCCGACTATTCCGAGGAGCGGGCTCTCTTGTGGTTCAAGATGTACCGGTCCTACCGCCTTTTCGACGAGTTGGGCTGCG
>ENA-OPCE01001749-OPCE01001749.1-human-gut-metagenome-genome-assembly--contig:-NODE-1749-length-12714-cov-2.639782_pt1 | contig 12714 bp, 13 predicted proteins | sample MGYA00241247_ERZ501474 | MGnify/ENA primary metagenome ERZ501474 (study PRJEB25962, sample SAMEA2042572) | human gut metagenome | biome: human gut; feature: human-associated habitat; material: faeces... | reverse complement strand
AGTTCCCGCATTACCTGTTCCGGAGTCATCACGGAACCATAGGCGCCTCTATTAAGGGAAGTTTCATCCTGGGCCAAAACAGCCGAACATGCTATCAAGGGAAAGGAAACACACAAAAAAACGGGACGAATCATGAGCGCTGAACTTAATGCTTGGGATATAAAGGACTTTTCCTCTTGCATAGTCAAGACGTGATTCCGCGTAGAACACAGTTGCCCCGTATTCTATTACATCGCGTGCGCGTGCGCGCTTAGGAGGGCAATTGTGTCATTCCTGTGCAATAGCTTGCACTCCAGATACCCTCTCATTAAAGTTATCGCCGCTCGTGTTTTGACCGCTGCCGCCATCCCGGAGCTGAAACAGAACCACTTTCAATTAACACTGACCGTATTATTTATGGAAATCAACGTTGATATTCAACCGGACTGCACAGCCACGCTGAAAGCTTCCATCCCTGCAGAAACCACAGCTGCGCGCCGCGCCTCCATTGTAGATTCCTATGCCGCCAAAGCCAAGCTTCCCGGCTTCCGCCCCGGCAAAACACCCAAGTCCATCATTGAAAAGCGCTTCAAGAAAGAAATTGAAGAAGAACTGCTGGACACCCTTTTTGAAACGGCCTGCTCCACCGCTCTGGAAGAAAACCCCAAATTGAAAGTGCTCAACTTCGGAAAGCCGGAACAATCTCTGGATGACCAGGGCAACTACACCGCTACCAGCACGATGACCGTGGTTCCCGAATTTGAATTGCCGGAATACAAAGGCATCGAAGTCAAGGTTCCCTCTTCCGAAGTAACGGAAGCAGACGTAGAGGAAGCTCTGAACTCCCTGGCTGAACAAATCGCGGAATTCACCCCTGTGGACCGCGCCGCCCAAAAAGACGACGTGGCGATTATCGACTTCAAAACCACGTTGGACGGCAAGCCCGTAGCGGAAGCCGTAGGCAAACCCGTAGGCTTCCTGGAAGGCCGTGACGGCCAGTGGATGAAGGTGGAAGACGATCAATTCCTGCCCGGCTTCGCCTCCGCCCTGGAAGGCCTGAACGCCGGTGACAGCAAGGATATCACCGTCACCATTCCGGATACCTTCCCAATTACGGAACTGCGCGGCAAGGAACTCGTATTCCATGCCACTGTGAAAGAAGTACGGGAAAAACAGCTTCCGGCCATGGATGATGCTTTTGCGGAAAAAGTTCTTCCCGGCAAAAACCTGGAAGAATTGAAAACCGCCCTGAAGGAAAACCTGGCCCAGCGCAAAGCCATGCAAATTGATGAGGCCAAGGCCGATCAGATCACGGAAAAGCTGGCGGACATGCTTGACTTCAACCTTCCGGAACGTTTCGGCTTGGAGTACATCGCTGCCGATGGCACCCACCAGCGTCCGGTGATGATTCACCGTGCACTGTTCGGCTCCATTGAGCGTTTCTTCGCCGTGTTGCTGGAGCATTATGCCGGTGCTTTCCCGGCGTGGCTCGCTCCTGTCCAGGTGCTTGGCGTGCCCGTTGCCGACGAATTCGCCCCACACCTGCAGCAGTTCATTGCCAGCTTGGAAGAGGAGACGGTTCGTTGCGAAATCGACATGTCCGATGATCGTTTCGGCAAGAAGATCCGTAACGCTTCCAAGTCGAAGGTGCCGTTCATCCTCATCGTCGGCGAGGAAGACATGAACAACAACGCGGTGAGCTTCCGCTTCCGTGACGGCAGCCAGCTCAACGGTGTGCCGGTCGATGAGGCCAAGGCGCAGATCATGACCGTGCTGAAGAAGCGCGTTCAGGTCAACAACGTCGACGATTTCAAGGCCGCCATCGCAGACTGATCTGATTCGTTCACGTTCGGTCGCATACGGTTATGAATTATGGGGGCGTGCAAGCATCACATACTGACGCTTGCACGCCCTTTTGCTTTCCGAAGAACAGGAATTCGCATGTTAGAACATCTCCGTGCACCATTCAAAAGACTTATCGAGCCATTCGCCAAGGCACTGGTATCCCTTGGCCTGACAGCGAATGCGGTGACGGTTATTGGCGCTATTGGAACCATTGTGGTGGCTTTCGCCACTGGCATTACGGGATGGTTGTTCGCCGGAGCGGTGGTGCTGACGTTGCTGGTGCTCGCCGATTCCCTGGATGGCTCAATTGCGGCACTGACCACGGGAGGCACCCAATTCGGTGCTTTTTTGGATTCCACATTGGATCGTATCGCTGATTGGGCATTGCTTGCCGGAGTGGTCATCTTCTTCATCCTGCATGCCGATTGGTGGTATGACATCAACCGGTCAAGTCCGGATTGCATTAGTTGGATTGGTATCGCCGCAGCCATGGTGTCGATGATGACGTCGTTCGTGACGTCGTATGCGCGCGCCCGTGCCGAATCCGTCGGTTTCGAAGTGAAAAACGGCATTGCAACGCGTGCCGACAGATTGGTCATCATTCTGGTGGGCATGGCGATTACCGGGCTCACGCACCAAGGGTTATGGCTGGCCATCGCCATGGTATTGCTTGCGGTTTTGGGACTCATTACCGTATTCCAACGCATTCTTGAGGCTCGTTGCCAGATGGCCGTCGGTCATAAGACGTATCAGTTGTGAACCGGCTGCATGAAACGGCCGTTGACGCGCCTGACATACGTATGTCGGGCGCTTTGTCTTAGAACCGCTTTAGAATCGTTTCGTTTGAAACATCCGCAACCTGCCTAGGAGCATTATGTCAGGTCATTCCAAGTGGGCGACCACCAAGCACAAGAAGGCCGCCATCGACGCAAAGCGTGGCAAGCTGTTCGCCAAGCTGATCAAGAACATCGAGATCGCAGCACGTATGGGTGGTGGCGATCCTGACGGCAACCCGTCCCTGTACGACGCCATCTACAAGGCCAAGAAGGCTTCCATGCCTGCCGATAACATCAAGCGCGCAGTTAAGCGTGGCTCTGGTGAAGAAGCCGGCGGTGCCAACTATGAAGATATCGTCTATGAGGGTTACGCTCCCGCAGGCGTCGGTCTGATCATTGAATGCCTTACCGATAACCGTAACCGTGCGGCCGCCGAAGTGCGTTCCACCCTGACCAAGGGCAATGGCTCTTTGGCTACCTCCGGTTCCGTGAGCTTCAACTTCGAGCGCAAGGGCCAGATCATCGTTCCGGCCGAGGGCGTCGATTTTGATGATCTGTTTGAGAAGGCCGCAGAAGCTGGCGCTGAAGATGTTACGGACGACGGCGACGTGTTCACTGTCGTCACCGGTCCGTCCGAGATGATCGACGTTCGTAAGGCCCTTCAGGACGCTGGATTCGATTATGATTCCGCTGATCTGGTCATGATGCCGAAGAACGAGGTCGAATTGACTCTCGAAGATGCCCAGAAGGTGTCCAAGCTGATCGACAACCTCGATGATCTGGACGACGTGCAGAACATCTACTCCAACTGGACCGCCTCTGACGAGGTCATGGCTCAGCTTGACGAGGAGTAATCAAGCGTGATTATTCTTGGCGTCGACCCCGGGCTGACTCGCTGCGGGGTCGGCGTGATCGAAGCCGGCGCATACCGCCGGCTTTCTTTTATTCATGTGGACGTGGTACGTTCCGATCCGAAAATGTCGCAGGACTTACGTCTGTTAGCCATCTATAACGGTTTGGTGGAAAAGATCGAACGGTTCGCACCGGATACGGTGTCCATCGAGCGTGTGTTTGCACAGGAGAATCGCAACACCGTACTGGGGACTGCACAGGCCGCCGGACTGGCCATGCTGGCTGCGGCCCAGAGGGGCATTCCCGTCGCCTTGCATACGCCCACTGAATCAAAAATGGCGATTACCGGCAACGGCAAGGCCGAAAAGATTCAGATGGAACGCATGGTCGCCCGTATTCTGGGGCTCAATACCTTGCCTAAGCCCGCCGATGCCGCCGATGCGTTGGCTATAGCGATTTGTCATGCGCTTCGCCCCGCAGGCGCGTTACAGGGGGGAGAGCGTGAACAACACTTGACCGATGCACAGCGTCAATGGGCTCTGGCCTCACAGAAGGCGGCGCGACAACGCGGCGTCCGTAGGGGAATGTAGACTATCGAACAGATGTTCTACAGTTGTATGCGGGAGGTGACGGCATGATAGGCATGTTGCATGGCCAGGTCGATTTCATTGGCGCCGCTTCGGCGATTATTGAGGTCGGGGGAGTGGGATATGAGACCCGTATGCCTTCGGCGGATTTGGCGTCCATGCACGCTGGGCAGACGGTGAAGGTATACACGTCATTGAATGTTTCGCAGGATGCGATTACATTGTATGGGTTTTCCTCGCTTGCTTCGAAACGCATGTTTTTGCAATTACAGAAGGTCAACGGAATTGGTCCGAAAGTCGCGCTTTCCTTGCTTTCGACGTTGCCTCCGGAACGTTTGGCGAAAGCTGTGGCGGACGGGGATGCCACCGCGCTGGCGAAGGCGCCTGGTCTAGGCAAGAAGGGTGCGCAGAAGATTATTCTCGAACTCAAGGGGTCCATCGATCTCAGTCAGATCGAGGGGGCTTCCAAAGAGGTTCGTTCTGCGGAAGATGCCGGTTCGGAACAGGTCGTGGAAGGTCTGATGTCACTAGGGTGGCGTCAGCAGGATGCCTTGCATGCCGTGCAGACAGTCTGCGAGAGCAATCATATCAATGTTCCATTGAGGGACGATGATGTGCCCCGCGTGCTCAAACTTGCATTGGCTTCTCTTGACCGAGGTAGGTGAAACGCATCATCATGACGAACGACGTCGCATTCGAACAGTCGAATACCGGTGCCAATGAGGAATCGCTTCGCATGGTTTCCGCGTCGCCTGTCGGCAACGAGCCGGTAAGCGATGAGGAACTGCGTCCTCACGTCCTCGATGGTTTTATTGGACAGCCAAGACTCAAGGCGCAATTGCAGCTGTTTTTGGATGCTGCCCGTAAACGTGACGTTCCCCCTGACCACATCCTGCTAGCGGGGCCTCCGGGCTTGGGAAAAACCACGTTGGCCATGATTGTAGCCAACGAGCTTGGAGTGCCGATTCGAGTCACTTCCGGACCTGCTATCCAGCATGCTGGTGATTTGGCCTCGATTCTAAGCTCCCTTGACGCAGGGGAGGTGCTGTTCATCGACGAGATCCACCGCCTTCCACGAGCGGCCGAGGAGCTGCTGTATATCGCCATGGAGGATTTCCGTGTTGATGTGATGGTGGGCAAAGGGCCGGGTGCTTCCTCCATTCCCCTTACTTTGCCGAGATTCACGGTGATTGGCGCCACCACTCGCGAAGGCATGCTGCCATCACCGTTGAGGGCTCGTTTTGGTTTTACCGCGCATCTTGACTTTTATCCGCATGAGGAGCTTGAAAAGCTCATCGAACGATCCTCTTCGGTGCTGGGCATCAGTCTCGAAGAGGGAGCGGCCCATCAGCTTGCCATGCGTTCAAGGGGCACGCCGCGTATCGCCAACCGATTGCTTCGCCGCGTAAGGGATTGGGCCATTGTGCACGATTTAGAAACTGTGCATCCGGACGATGTCAAGGAGGCGTTGGCACTGTACCAGATTGATACCGAGGGCTTGGATCGTTTGGATATTGCGGTATTGAAAGCCATTGTCACCAATTTCAACGGCGGTCCGGTCGGTCTGAACAACCTGTCGGCCATGGTCGGTGAGGAATCGGAGACCGTGGAAACGGTGTGCGAGCCGTATCTGGTCCGAGAAGGATTCCTTGTGCGCACCCCGAAAGGGCGTGTGGCGACGCGCAAGGCATGGGATCATCTCGGCTTGACTTCTGACGAATCTCAGGTTGATGTCAGCAAGCTAGCTTAGACTCGGTGTTCTGGACATAGAGTCCTGTTCGAGCGTCCATCCCAAGGAGTTGTGCTTTGGATTACATGTTTCTTATCGTCATCATTGTCGTCATGTTTGGCATGATGTTCTGGCAGTCCAAGAAGGCTAAGCAGCAGCAGGCCGAGCGTCAGGATTTCCGTGCCAACCTGCAGCCGGGCACTGAGGTCATCACCATTGGTGGTGTGATCGGCAAGGTTGTTTCCGTCGATACCGAATACGAGGAGATCGTCATCGATTCCGAAGGCTCTCAGATTCGTTTCGGTTTCAACGCCATCAGCCGCGAATACGTGCGTCCTGCGTACGTACACGACGATGAGGTCGATGAAAACGGTAATCCTCTTTCCACCGATTCCACAGACGAAGATCAGGCTGCTCAGGAGCCGATTGAAGGCGAAATCGAAGCGGCGCAGACTGAGACCGAGCAGAAGAACAGCTGACAAGCTCATTAAGGCATCGGCGAAAATCTCATTTTTGAGGTTTTCGCCGATTTTATTCCTGACGGAAACCTATAATGCAAAGTGCCGTAGCACTACAAAAGAAGGACAATACAGTCATGGCATCGTCGGATATTACCGTTTCCGGTCTTAGCAAGATTGGAAACGAAAACGCCGAGTACCTTGTTTCAAAGATTCGCACCATTCCGGGATTCCCCAAGGAAGGTATTCTTTTTCGTGATTTCATGCCTGTTCTGGCAGATGCGCGTGCCTTCGGAATGCTACTTGACGCACTCGAAGCCGCGTTGCCGGTCGCTGCCGATGAATTCGATATCATCGCAGGTTTGGAAGCCCGCGGATTCCTTTTTGGTCCTGCGTTGGCAGCGCGCCTGGGCAAGGGCTTCATCGCAGTGCGCAAGGCTGGCAAGCTTCCTCCGGAAACCGTTAGCGAAAGCTATGACCTTGAATATGGGCAGGCCACCGTCGAAATCGAGACGAATATCGTGCATGAGGGATCTCGTGTGCTTGTCGTTGATGATCTGATTGCCACTGGAGGAACAGCGCGTGCGGCTGCTTCGTTGATCGAAAAGTGTGGCGGCACGGTGGCAGGTTTCAGCTTCGTCATGGAGCTTGTCGGCATTGGTGGCATGGCATCGCTGGGAGACTGCCCGACAAGTTCACTGATCACCATGCCTGCGTGAGTTAAGTACATTCTTCGTAAATAACCAATAGCATCAAGGGAAAAGAATCCATGGATCTCTATGAGTACCAGGCTAGGGAACTGCTTGAAGAGCAGGGTATTCCAACGCCTAAGGCAGTGTTCGCGCAGAACTCTCACGAAGTGGCTGAGGCTGCCGAGCAGATTGGCTACCCCAACGTGATTAAGGCTCAGGTGAAGATTGGCCACCGCGGTCAGGCTGGTGGCGTCAAGTTGGCGAAGAATCGTGATGAGGCCATTCTTGCATCCGAAGACATCCTGCCGATGACCATTCACAAGCACAAGGTCAGCGGCGTGTTGGTGGCCGAGGCAAAGAACATTCTTCACGAGTATTATGTCTCTATTTCCGTGGATCGTTCGTCTCGCGATTTTGACGTGCTCGCTACTGCGAATGGTGGAACCGAGGTCGAGGAGATCGCCAAGGAACACCCGGAATCTGTGAAGCGTCTGCATATCGACGCTCTGGAGGATTTCGATATCGAGGCTGCGACCAAGATGGCGGAAAGCATTGGCTTCTATCATGCCGACGTCAACCAGGCAGCACAGATTCTGCTGAAGATGTGGCAGTGCTTCAAAGAGAACGACGCCACGCTTGTGGAAATCAATCCGCTTGCCAAGATCGGCGATCCGGATGACGAGTCTTCCAAGACATTGTGCGCCCTGGACGCCAAGATTTCTTTAGATGACAATGCTGCGTTCCGTCATGATGGCTGGAAGCGCTTCGCTGACCCAGTGCATGTGGATCCGTTTGAGCAGAAGGCGCGAGAGCATGGTCTGCACTATGTGCACCTTCAGGGTTCCGTCGGTGTCATTGGCAACGGTGCTGGTTTGGTGATGAGCTCACTTGACGCGGTTTCCGGAGCTGGAGAAGATCAGGGCACCAATGTCAAACCGGCAAACTTCCTTGATATCGGTGGTGGTGCGTCCGCCGAAGTGATGTGCGGCAGTTTGGAGATCGTGCTGTCCGACCCGCAAGTCGAATCGGTGTTGATCAACGTGTACGGTGGCATCACATCCTGCGAGCAAGTTGCCAAGGGCATTCTGGAAGCCCTTGACAAGCTTGGCAGTTCTAAGCCTCTGGTAGTCCGTTTCGACGGCAACGCGGCGGCAGAAGGTCTACATATTCTGGCTCAGGCCGATCGTGTCAATCTGCATGTTGCACAGACCATGGAAGAAGCCGCACAGCAGGCCGCGCGTCTTGCGGCCAATGGCAAGGAGGTTCGCTGAAATGACGCTTTTCATTGAGGATGGCGCACCTGTCATCGTGCAGGGTATGACCGGACATCAGGGCATGACCCATACCGCCCGCATGCTGAAGGCCGGCACCAATATCGTCGGCGGCGTCAACGCCCGCAAGGCCGGCCAGGAAGTCAATTTCCCAGCGGCCAAAGACGGCGAGGATGTTACGTTGCGTGTGTTCGGCAATTGCGCCGAAGCCGTGGAAGTCACCGGCGCCCAAGCGAGCGTCGTGTTCGTGCCGCCGCGTTTCGCCAAGGATGCCGTGGTCGAAGCCATTGAAGCCGGCATCAAGCTGATTGTTGTCATCACCGAAGGCATTCCTGTTGCCGATAGCGCGTACTTTGTTGAACTCGCATTGCGCAAGGATGTGCGTATTGTCGGTCCGAACTGCCCTGGTCTGCTTACCCTGCCTTCTACGGAAGGTGTGAATGGTTGCAATCTTGGCATTATTCCGGACGGCATCGTCTCCCGTGGACCTTTGGGTTTGGTGTCTAAGTCCGGTACGCTCACCTATCAACTGATGGGAGAGTTGTCTGACATTGGTTTTACCGCATGTTTGGGTGCTGGCGGAGACCCTATCGTCGGCACTACGTTGCAGGAGGCGCTTGAGGCGTTTGAAAACGATGATGCCACCAAGGCTGTCGTGATGATCGGTGAAATCGGCGGTAGTGCCGAACAGGATGCGGCCAAGTGGGCATCCGAGCATATGACCAAGCCGGTTGTCGCCTATATTGCAGGCTTCACCGCGCCGGAAGGCAAGCAGATGGGCCACGCTGGTGCCATCGTTTCCGGAGGCAAGGGAACTGCGCAAGATAAGAAGGAAGCGCTCGAAGCCGTGGGTATTCGTGTCGGACGCACTCCGGGGCAGACCGCTGAAATCATGCGCGAGGTGCTCGCTTCCAAGTCGATATGATGGCGAACCTGAAGTATTGGTTGAAGGGGCTTGCCGTGGCGGCATTGTCCATGGTCGTCTATGCCGGTGCCCTAGGCTGCTACATTGCGCTGATGCTTCTGGTTATTTCCATGGAAGAAGGCGGCGACAATCTCTCCGCCTTCTCTGTTTCCTTGACCGAGGCGGTTGTGCTTCTCAGCCAAGGGAACGGTTTCAAAACCGGATCCATCACTTTGACGGTTATGCCGTTGCTGCTTACGGTTTTGCTGATCGCTCTTATCGCATCGCTCGCCAAACGCGTCGGAACGAGTCTGTCCGGATGCGTGGCAGGAACCATAGGCTGGGTGTTGATCAATGTGTTCTTCGCCAATAGCCTTGACATCAAACTCGTTGATACGACGGGCGTGGTTGCTGTGAAAACAGCGATCGTCTTTGTACTTGGCTATGCCATTGCCGCGATTCCCGAATCACCACTGACCAAACGAGATTTGGATTGGATCAGCGAGCATGTTTCGTCTCCGGTCCGTAAAACCGTCACCATTGGTGTTGCCTTGGGTGTGCTGTTGATCACGGTCTATCTGGTCATTGGACTGATTGTGGTCTTGTACTGGGCATTCAGCAACCAGTCGGCCATGGTGAAGTTGTATGAGCTATCGGGAATGCAGAACGGTTCTCGCATCCTCACCACGATCGCCATGATCGCTTGGATTCCAAATATCGCGATTTGGGCTATTTCCTGGGTATTCGGGGCCGGTTTTTCGATTGGCGATCTAGCGGAATTCACCATGTGGAGCGGTCAGGGGTCGGCATTGCCGTCTCTGCCGATATTCGGTTTGCTTCCTCAAGCGATTGAAACGAATTGGATTCGGATCGCGTTGATGTGCGTTCCTTTGGCTTTAGCTTGTGCCGCGGGCATGGTGGTCATGCTGTTCAACAAGGGCTTTCATATCAGAGTAGGCAACTCCGATCAGCAGATTGATGTCAAGAGGGTAGTGCTTGGCTTTGCCTATCCAGCGGGAGCGTTCTGCATTTCCTGCACCGTTGTATCGGTATGTTCGAGTCTGCTTTTTGCCATCTCCAGTGGAGCGTTGGGCTCAAAACATCTTGCGCACATCGGCGTCGACGTGATTTCATCGACCCGTAAGATTGGACAGCCTACTGCCGTGGGACTGTTTTCGTCATGGCTGCTGACTTTGGTGGCCGTATCCATGTTTTTTGGAATACGCTGGATAGTAAAGCGTGTCCGCGAGAGCAGGAGTGGTGCATCCACTGCGGCTCTTGAATCAGATAATCGTGAGGTCGCAAATGCGGCCCGCACAGTGACCTCAACCATCAATAACAAGGAGGATCAGGGTGACAACAACGAATCGACCGATACGGCGAGCTCTGGTATCGGTCTTCCATAAGGAAGGCATCGAGGTTCTTGCCGAAGCGTTCATCAAGGCCGGCACTGAAGTGGTTTCCACTGGTTCCACTGCGAAGCGTCTTGCGGAACTTGGCGTCAAGGTGACGGAAGTCTCGGAAGTAACCGGCTTTCCGGAGTGCCTTGACGGTCGCGTCAAAACCCTCGACCCGCATATCCACGCGGGCATTCTCGCTGACATGACCAATGAGGACCACGCGGCACAGCTGGAAAAGTTCGGCATCAAGCCGTTCGATCTGGTGGTCGTCAACCTGTATCCATTCGCCGATACGGTTCGTTCTGGCGCGGATGAGGCTGCCACCATCGAGAAGATCGACATCAAAACAGACAAGCTTCGTCATACAAAGAAACTAAAAACCGCAATTTCAAACTTCTATAATATGAAGGAATCTAATATAAATATAAGTGAGTAGAAGAAATATGATAGAGAGGGAAAAACTACAACATCTGATCGAAAATATCGGCATTCCAAAACTTTGCCTGATCTTACTTCTTGGCATCAGCCTGATCATCGTAAGCATCCCATCCGGGAAGACAAAGAAGAACACACAAAGTAGTGAAACCACAGCAAAAGAAGATTCTACCGATCTCTATGTGAAAAAGCAGGAGAGGCGATTGGTCAATGCATTAAAACATGTAGAAGGAGTCGGAAAAGTAAAAGTGATGATCACCGTTAATTCATCCAAAGAAGCTGTCGTAAATAAAGACAGTCCCTATGAACAAAGCAGCAGTGAAAAAGAAAAAACAGTCAAAGAAGATGAACAGACCGTCTTAGTCGAAGAAGACGGAAAGAAAGTTCCATATGTGATCAAAGAAGTAGAACCAGTTGTCGAAGGAGTGGTCGTTGTCGCCCAAGGCGGCGGGAATGATATTATAAAGAATCAGATCGTTGAAGCAGTTTCTGTGTTATTTCATATTTCATCTTATAAAGTGAAAGTCTTAAAAATGGAGGATTCCTAACAATGAAAAAAGTATTTCAGAAAAATCAGATGATCATCATGACCCTAGCGGTCGTGATCGCTGTTGCAGGGTATGTAAATTATAGTCAGAAATACGATCCGGCTGGGACGAAGAATAGTAAGACGAAGACAGTTTCAAAGAACGTGGCAAAAGAAAGTGCGGCAGCAGTAACCGATGATGTGACTGATGTTGGGGAAGCGGTGCTTACAAATGCTCAGGTTAGTAATTATGTGGCGAAGGCGAAATTGGAGAGGGAACAGGTGCATAGCAAGGCGACGGATACGTTGGAGGAGATTATTAAGGATCAGACGGTGAAAGATAGTGTGAAACAGGATGCGGTGGATAAGTTGGCAATGCTGTCAGAACAAATGGAGATGGAGACTGCAGCGGAGAATCTGCTGGGGGCTAAGGGATTTTTGAATAGTATTGTTACGATTACGAATGGGAAGGTGGATGTGTTGGTGAATAAGAAGGATCTGTCTAAGGTTGAGAGGAGTCAGATTGAAGATATTGTGGTGAGGAAGGTGGGGTGCCAGTTGGGGGATGTGGTGATTAGTTCGATTAAGACGGAGGAGTAGGTGGAAATAGAAAAATGAATTTAAAACTTCCTGAAAGATGTTCTTTAATGAAAGAATGTGTTTCAGGAAGTTTTTATATACATTTATGTTGCATATATATTGAAATGGTTTCATAATAGTAAGTGTAAAATAATCATATTTTATAGAATATAGATTAAGATAAGGAAAGGATGAAGATATACATGGAAAAGAAATTTGTTGCAAGAATTTTATTAATAATAGTTATGCCGATATTGTGTATAGGAGTTATGATTCAACCTAAAAAAATATCTGCTGCTCCAGCTTCAAAATATGTAAAGCATTATAAAAAGGCGCAAATTAAAACAAAAAAATATCGGAATAAAGCATATAATGCATACTGTATGGCAAAAACAAAAGAATATTTGGGAAAAGCTATGAAAGTTTGGGATAATGAACTGAATTATATGTATAAAGAAACCAAGAAAAAAATATCTAAAAAAAGATTTGAAAAACTAAAAAAGAGTCAAAGAAAATGGATTAAATATAGAGATAAAAAAGCGTGGGAAGCATATGATAAAGAGCAAGGAGGATCAATTGCAGGAGTATCATATATAGAATCTATTATTAAAAATACGAAGAGGCGCACGAAATGGATTATGGATACATATCTCTAAAATAATTTAGTATGACTATTCATTC